>OBKR01000078.1_pt1 | contig 119976 bp, 94 predicted proteins | sample 1518991 | NCBI WGS metagenome assembly OBKR01 (sample SAMEA2452117, study PRJEB22498) | human gut metagenome | biome: human feces; feature: human gut; material: feces | place: Australia | collected 2012
GCTCGCCCCGTTCAGCAGCTTGCCGTCCCGCCAGTCCAGCTCGGGATAGGCTTTCCGCAACTCTTTCACGCTATTGCCGATGCCGCTGCCGCCGGACGTGGCGAAGGGCACGAGCGTCTTGCCCCTCAGGTCGTGGCTCTCGACGAACGTGTTGATGACTCTTGGCGCCTGGTCCCACCAGATGGGATAGCCGATGAAGATGACATCGTGGGCGGCGACGTCCAGCCGCCCGCCTTTCAGCGCGGGGCGCGCCGCGGGGTCGTCCATCTCCACCGAGCTGCGCGACCGCCTGTCGTTCCAGTCAAGGTCGGCGGCGGTGTAGGCCTGCCGCGGGGCTATCTCGCGCAGCGTGCCGCCCGTGGCCTCCGCTATCGTCCGCGCGGCTCGGGCGGTCGTGCCCGTGGCCGAGAAATACACCACCAAGGGTTTGCTTTCGTTTCCCATACTCTTTTCTCCTTTGTCGTTTTGCGCGCAGGCGGCGAGGCACATGGCCATCACCGCCGCCAATGTGAAAATGATCTTGTTCATGAATCGGTTGTTTTCGGTTACCGCTATCTTTAACATGAGTTCGACGAGAACTCGTAGAGACGCGGCGTGCCACGCCTCTTGCCAATCGGGCGTCGCGTTCCCGTCCTTCCCTGCCGCGAAGTTACGGCAAAAGGCGGAGTCCCGATGTATCCATAAGCGGGCAAAGCCTACCATTTTTACGGAAATCGCCGCCCCCGCCATTCGGGAGGGGCGAGAAACGCGCGTTTTTTCCTTCCCTGCGAAGTTTTGGGACAAGATTCGTGCCGCGATACCTTCCCAGCGAAGTTTTGGGACAAGAATCGTGCCGCGATACCTTCCCAGCGAAGTTTTGGGACAAGAATCGCGCCGCGATACCTTCCCAGCGAAGTTTTGGGACAAGAATCGTGCCGCGATACCTTCCCAGCGAAGTTTTGGGACAAGAATCGTGCCGCGATACCTTCCCAGCGAAGTTTTGGGACAAGAATCGCGCCGCGATACCTTCCCAGCGAAGTTTTGGGACAAGAATCGTGCCGCGATACCTTCCCAGCGAAGTTTTGGGACAAGAATCGCGCCGCGATACCTTCCCAGCGAAGTTTTGGGACAAGAATTGCGCCGCGATACCTTCCCAGCGAAGTTTTGGGACAAGAATCGCGCGATTCCCAACATTTTTTCGCCGACGGGCATCCGCCATCCAGCGATTTTTCGTATATTCGCGTATGACAAGGGCGGAAAACGAACGTTACCGCCAAGTATGAACCATAAAGCAATGAAAATATGAAAGAAATCGGAACTATCGCCCTCGGGCGCATGAACAACGGCGCGCACTTCCTGTATGTAAGCAACGTGCTGGCCCGCGCCGAGGCCGACACGAAAGTAAGCGAGAAGGCGGCCGCCCAAGTGAGCGCGCTCAAGACCGCCGTGGCCCAGGAGGACAGAGACCTGAAGCTCTCGCAAAAGAGCCTGCTGACCGACGACATCGCCCAGGCCGACCACGACCGCGACCAGCTCTACATCGGCTACAAGCAGGCCGTGAAGGGCTTCCTCAACCTGCCCGTGGAAAACCTGGCGCAGGCCGCGAAAGCGCTCAACCAGCACATCATCGACTACGACATCGACCCGCAGGAGCAGCTGGACAAGGAGACGGGCATGCTCGTCAACTTCCTGGCCGACCTGGAGGGCAAGTACGCCGAGCAAGTGAGTGCCCTCTCGCTCACCCCCTTCGTCACCGCCCTGAAGGAGGCCAACGAGCGCGTGCGCACCTTCACCGCCGACCGCACCGAGGAGCGCATGACCCAGACCGTGGGCGCGCTGAAAAACTCGCGCAAGGCGTCGGACGAGGCCTACCGCGCCCTCGTGAAGTGGCTCAACGCCCTCGCACTCATCGAGGGGGAGACGGAGTACGCCGACTTCATCGACTACGTGAACACCGAGATAACCCACTACAAGCGCGAGGTCATCGGCCAGAAGTCGAAAGCCCCCGACACCTCCGCCGGCCAGGGCGGCGCCAGCGGCGACTCGGACAACGATGACGACAAGCCCGGCCAGCCAGGCGGCGGCGACGACGGCAAGGACGAGCCCGTCACCCCGCCCGAGGACAGCGGCAGCGGCGAGGAGTAATCCCCGCACGCCCCGAGACACACACGGGGGGATGCCATCCGCGAACCGCGGGCGGCATCCCCCTTCGCATGCCGAGACGCGCAAGGCAAACCACGCGGAACCCACCGTAGAGACGCATTCTTGCGTCTCCCCAAGCCGCCAGACAACGCCAAGACGCGAAAGACAAACACGCAAAAACCTTGTAGAGACGCATTCTTGCGTCTCAGCCAGCCGCCAGGCCTTCGCGACAGGCGATTTTATTCGGCAATCTCGCGTGCCGAGACGCGAGAACGCGTCTCTACAACTTTTCGCCGAACTCACGGATATACCCCGCACAGCCCCGATGACGGGAGACGCGGCGCGCCACGTCTCCCCAAGCAAGAGGGCACAATATATCCGCCTCCGCTGCGTTATGATAGGCAGAAGCGACAACAACAAGAAGAAAATGGGAAAAGGGGAATTCAAGTTCAAGCGATTCACGGTGCGCCACGACCGCTGCGCCATGAAAGTGGGCACGGACGGCGTGCTGCTGGGAGCCTGGGCCAGGGGCGGACGGAGGATACTCGACGTGGGCACCGGCTCGGGGCTCGTCGCCCTGATGATGGCGCAACGCTTCCCAGAGGCCCGCGTCACGGGCGTGGAAGTGGACGGGGAAGCCTGCCGGCAAGCCGCCGAGAACATGGCGGCCAGCCCCTTCGCAGAAAGGATGGACGCGAGGCGCGGGAGGATACAGGCGCAAGACTTCCCGCGGCCCTTCGACGCCATCGTCTGCAACCCGCCCTTCTACATGGACGACAGCCTGCACAGCCCCGACAGGCGGCGCGCCATGGCCAGGCACAACGACTCGCTCCCCTTCCGCGACCTGTTCGCCGCCGCGGCGAAGGCGCTCACCCCCGACGGCCGCCTCTCGGTCGTGATACCCGCCCAGGCGGGCCACGAGATGGCGGGCGAAGCCGCGCTGGCCGGCTGGCGGCTGTCGCGCGAGCTCGCCCTGCGCTCCAAGCCCGGCAAGGAGGTGTCCCGCCTGCTGCTGGAATTCACCAGGCAAGGAGACGGCGGGGCGGCGGAACAAGGCGAGGAGACGGTCTACGACGACAGCGGCGCGCGCTCGCCCTGGTACCGGCGGCTCACCAAAGACTTCTACCTCTCGCCCGAGGAGCTGGCGGCACTGAAGGCGGCCGGGCGCGAAGAGAGCGGGGCTACAGGTTGAGCTTCTTGCGCGCCTGCTTGCCCAGGGCCTCCACCTTCTTGCCCTGGCGCGAAAGGTCGCTCCTCACCTCGTTGAACTCGTTGAACAGCTCGGCGAAGGCCGTCTGTATCACGTTCGGGCGACGCCTGCGGCGGTCTCCCTCGGGGTTCACCACCACGCTGATGCCCTTCTCCACCAAACTGATGTCTATCTCCTCCCCCGCCATGGCCGGGTCGCCGTCATAATGGATAAGGCCGGGCTTCTCCCTCCTCACTTTCAGCCGCTTGCACTTGAAGGTCTTTATCTTGGAGTTCATGTCGAGCGTCTTGTTGAACATGTCGAAGCTCACCTGCGGAGCCTCCAGCGCGTCGAAAGGCTCCATGATGATCACGTCGAGGAAGCCGTCGCTCATGGAAGCCCGCGGGGCGATGTAGGCGTTGTTGCCATACTGCGAGGCGTTGGCGCAAGAGATGAGGAAGGCCTTGTGCTGGTGAGTCCCCGTCTCGTCCACCAGCGTGTAGGTCTCGGGATGGTATTTCAGGCCCTCCCGCAATACGCTCTCGGCATAGGCGATGGGGCCCCGCTTGCCGCCCTCGGCGAACTTCTTGCTCACGAAGGCGTCGAAGCCCATGCCGCACGTGCAGAAGAAAGGATAGCCGTTGATGATGCCATAGTCGAGCCTGTTCACCTGGCAGGCGTTGAGCACCTCCACGCTCTTGCGCGGGCTCAGCGGAATCATCAGGTGGCGGGCCAGCCCGTTGCCCGAGCCGCAGGGAATGATCCCCAGCGCGGTGTCCGACTGGCAGATGGCCCTGGCCACCTCGTTCACCGTGCCGTCGCCGCCCACGGCCACCACGATGTCCACGTGCCGCTCCTTGGCCTCGGAAGCTATCTCCGACGCGTGGCCGGGACGCTCCGTCATCCTGATCTCATAGTCGAACAAATCCTTGTCCAGCGTAGAGTCTATAATCCCGGGGATGCCCTTCTTGCTGGAAGTGCCGGATATCGGGTTCATCACAAAGACTATCTTTCTCTTCATAATAGATGTGTAAGTGTGTCGTGTGGAAATGTATCGCGAAAATAATCATTTCCCGTTGAATATTAAAAGCCCCGCGCCTAATTTTAACTTAAATATGAACTTTATTTCCCGAAAATCCGCGTGGTTTATCTTTTTTTTGTATCTTTGCACCCCGAAGTAGAAAATAACCGTATATATACACCTATTTTAATATAATGGGACAATTACAAGAAAGGTACAAGGCGTACCGCGAGCCGCAGAAATTCATGGCCGCTGGCGTGTATCCATATTTTAGGGCTATCACCAGCAAGCAAGGTACAGAAGTGGAAATGGAAGGGCACAAGGTGCTCATGTTCGGCTCCAACGCTTACACAGGACTGACCGGTGACGAGCGAGTCATCGCCGCCGCCCACAAGGCCCTGGACAAATATGGCTCCGGCTGCGCGGGCAGCCGCTTCCTCAACGGCACGCTCGACTTGCACGTCCAGCTGGAAAAAGAGCTGGCCGAGTTCGTGCACAAGGACGAGGCCCTGTGTTTCTCCACCGGATTCTCCGTCAACCAGGGCGTGCTCGCCGTCGTGGTGGGCAAGGGTGACTACATCATCTGCGACGACCGCGACCACGCCAGCATCGTGGACGGCCGCCGCCTGTCATTCGCCCGCCAGCTGCACTACAAGCACAACGACATGGAAGACCTGGAGCGCGTGCTGAAGGACTTGCCCCACGACGCGGTGAAACTAATCGTGGTAGACGGTGTCTTCTCCATGGAGGGCGACCTGGCGAAACTGCCGGAGATAGTGGAACTGAAGCACAAGTACAACTGCTCCATCATGGTGGACGAGGCCCACGGCATAGGCGTGTTCGGCAAGCAAGGACGCGGCGTGTGCGACTACTTTGGCCTCTCTGACGAGGTAGACCTCATCATGGGCACCTTCTCCAAGAGCCTGGCTTCCGTGGGCGGATTCATCGCCAGCGACAGCGACACCATCAACTACCTGAGGCACACCTGCCGCACCTACATCTTCAGCGCCTCCGACACGCCTGCCGCCACCGCGGCCGCCATGGAGGCGCTGCACATCATACAGCAAGAACCCGAGCGCATAGAGCGCCTGTGGGAGGTGACCAACTACGCCCTGAGAAGATTCCGCGAGGAAGGCTTCGAGATAGGAGACACGGCAAGCCCCATCATCCCCCTCTACGTGCACGACGTGGACAAGACGTTCCTCGTGACGAAGCTGGCCTTCGACAACGGCATCTTCATCAACTCCGTGATTCCCCCCGCTTGCGCGCCATCGGACACGCTGGTGAGGTTCGCCCTCATGGCTACCCACACCAACGAGCAAGTGGAGCGCGGCGTACAGGTGTTGAAGAAGATATTCTTGGACCTGGGCATCATCAAGTAAGCGCGAGAACAGGCGTTGACACACACCATAATATAGAGGCGGAAATGCTTTCGGGCGTTTCCGCCTTTCGCGTCCTGTGAAAGACAGCGCGCACGTTCCCATCCCCCGTAAGACCCCGAAGAGAGGCATCCACTCTCAATGGATTCCACGGCAAGCAACGAGAAAGCGTCCTCCCGCCCTCCCCACCGAAAATCCCCTGGTCCAAAATCTCTGGCGAGAGAGCGTACACCTCTCGCGGAGTGATAAAAATAGTAAAATAAATCCGTGGTTTCAGATAATTTTAGTATTTTTGCAACGTATAATAGCATAGCAAGCAAAAAGATGAACATTCTAGAATTAAGCGAACAGGAAATCATCCGCAGGCAAAGCCTGCAAGAGCTGAGAGACATGGGCATAGACCCCTATCCAGCCGCGGAATTCCCCACCAACGCGTTCAGCACAGACATAAAGAAAGATTTCAAGGACGACGAGAAGCCCAGGCAAGTGTCCATCGCCGGCAGGATGATGAGCCGCCGCGTGATGGGCAAGGCCAGCTTCGCCGAGATGCAAGACAGCAAAGGGCGCATACAGGTCTATGTCTCCCGTGACGACCTTTGCCCGGGCGAGGACAAGGACTTATACAATAAGGTGTTCAAGAAGTTGCTCGACATAGGCGACTTCATCGGCGTGGAAGGCTACGTCTTCCGCACCCAGATGGGCGAGATATCCGTCCACGCCCAGCGTCTCACGCTCTTGAGCAAGAGCCTGAAGCCCCTGCCCATCGTGAAATACAAGGACGGCGTGGCCTATGACAAGTTTGACGACCCCGAGATGAGAGCCCGCCAGAGATACGTGGACCTCGTGGTGAACGAGGGCGTAAAGGAGACCTTCCAGAAGAGGGCCGCCGTGCTGCGCGTCATGCGCCGCTTCTTCGACGAGGCCGGCTACACCGAAGTGGAGACTCCCACGCTGCAAATCATACCCGGCGGTGCCTCCGCCCGCCCCTTCATCACCCACTTCAACGCGCTCAACGTGGACATGTACATGCGCATCGCCACGGAGCTTTACCTCAAGCGACTGATAGTGGGCGGATTCGAAGGCGTGTACGAAATAGGCAAGAACTTCCGCAACGAAGGCATGGACAAGTACCACAACCCCGAGTTCACCTGCATGGAGCTGTACGTGCAATACAAGGACTACAACTGGATGATGTCTTTCACCGAGCGACTGCTGGAGACCATCTGCATGGAGGTGAACGGCACCACCGAGGTGACCATGGGAGACCACGTGGTGAGTTTCAAGGCTCCCTATCGCCGCCTGCCCATCCTGGAAGCCATCAAGGAGAAAACGGGCTTCGACCTCTCTGGCAAGACAGAAGAGGAGATACGGCACATCGCCAAGGACGAGCTGAAAATGGAGGAGATAGACGACACCTTCGGCAAGGGCAAGCTCATCGACGAGATATTCGGCGAGTTCTGCGAAGGCAGTTTCATACAGCCCACCTTCATCATAGACTATCCCGTGGAGATGTCGCCGCTGACCAAGGCGCACCGCTCCAAGCCCGGGCTCACCGAGCGTTTCGAGCTGATGGTGAACGGAAAGGAGCTGGCCAACGCCTACTCTGAGCTAAACGACCCTATCGACCAGGAGGAACGATTCAAGGACCAGATGGCACTGGCTGACAAGGGAGACGACGAGGCCATGATCATAGACCAGGACTTCCTCAGAGCACTGCAATACGGCATGCCCCCCACCAGCGGCATAGGCATCGGCATAGACAGGTTGGTAATGCTTATGACGGGCAAGGAGAACATACAGGAAATCATGCTCTTCCCACAGATGAAGCCTGAGAAGAAGATGCCGCAAAGCAGCGTCAAGGAATGGGCTGAACTGGGCGTGAGCGAGGAGTGGGTCTACGTATTGCGCAAGGCGGGCTTCAACCTGATAGCGGATATCAAGGACGAGAAAGCCCAGGGACTGCAGCAGAAACTGGGCGAGATAAACAAGAAATATAAACTCGGGTACGAGCGTCCGTCACTGGAAGACATCCAGCGATGGATAGACCAGGCCAGCCAGATGGCGGAGGCCTGAGTCATACACCGGCAACACCACCTGACAACGTGTATAACTGCGGTAAGATAGCGATCATCGGAGGCGGCAGCTGGGCCACGGCCATCGCCAAGATCGTGGTGGGGCATACCCACCATATAGGCTGGTATATGCGCCGCGATGACCGCATAGAAGACTTCAAGCGCATGGGCCATAACCCCGCCTACCTGACGGGCGCCCATTTCGACGTGAACGAGATATACTTCTCCAGCGACATCAACCGCATCGTGCAGGCCTACGACACCCTGGTGTTCGTCACCCCTTCCCCCTACCTGAAAAACCACCTGCGCAAGCTGAAAACCAACCTGAGGGACAAGTTCATCGTGACAGCCATCAAGGGCATCGTGCCCGACGAGAATCTTTGCTGCTCCGACTACTTCCACCAGGTATACGACGTGCCCTACGAGAACTTGGCGTGCGTGGGAGGCCCCTCCCATGCGGAGGAAGTGGCCATGGAACGTCTCAGCTACCTCACCGTGGGCTGCGCCGACACCGAGAAAGCCAAGGCGTTCGCCGAGGATTGCCTGGCCAGCGAGTACATCAAGACCAAGACCTCCAGCGACGTGCTGGGCATAGAATACTCCTCGGTGCTGAAAAATGTCTACGCCATAGCCGCCGGCATCTGCGGCGGCCTGAAGTATGGAGACAACTTCCAGGCCGTGCTCATGGCCAACGCCGTGCAAGAGATGTTCCGCTTCCTGCAGGCCATCCACCCCATAGAGCGCAGCATGTATGACTCCGTCTACTTGGGAGACCTGCTGGTGACGGGCTACAGCAACTTCTCGCGCAACCGCACCTTCGGCACCATGATAGGCAAGGGATACTCCGTGAAGAGCGCCCAGATAGAAATGGAGATGATTGCCGAGGGATACTTCGGCACTAAGTGCATGAAGGAAATCAACCGCCACCTGCACGTCAACATGCCCATACTGGATGCCGTATACAACATACTGTATGAGCGCATCAGTCCGCAAATAGAAATCAAACTACTTACAGACTCCTTCCGTTAACTTTAATCACTCTTTAATATTTAACACTATGAAAAGTATTCAACTAGACATCACGAAGGCTGAGCAATTCCTCAGCGAGGGAGCAGTGAAGACCTTGGAGCCCCAAGTGAAAGCGGCTCAGTTGGCATTGGAGAACGGCACATGCCCAGGTAATGACTTCTTGGGATGGTTGCATCTCCCCACGAGCATCACTCCTGAGTTCCTGGACGAAATCCAGGCCGTGGCCAACACGCTGCGCCAGAAGTGCGAGGCAGTGGTAGTGGCTGGCATAGGCGGCAGCTACCTGGGAGCACGTGCCGTGATTGAGGCCCTGGGCAATTCGTTCGCCTGGCTGGTGAACGACGGCAAGAACCCCACCATCCTTTTCGCCGGCAACAACATCGGCGAGGACTACCTGGCGGAACTTACCGAATACCTGAAGGGTAAGAAGTTCGGCGTTATCAACATATCCAAGAGCGGCACTACCACCGAGACCGCCCTCACCTTCCGCTTGCTGAAAAAGCAGTGCGAGGCTCAAATGGGCAAGGAAGAGGCCAAAAACGTCATCGTGGCCGTGACCGACGCCAAGAAAGGCGCGGCACGCACCTGCGCAGACAAGGAGGGCTACAAGAGCTTTGTCATCCCCGACAACGTGGGCGGGCGCTTCTCCGTGCTCACCCCCGTGGGCTTGCTGCCCATCGCTTGCGCTGGATACGACATCAAGCAGTTGGTGGCTGGAGCCCAAGACATGGAGAAGGCAACGGGCACGGAAGTGCCATACGAGCAAAACATCGCCGCACAGTATGCCGCCGTGCGCAACGCGCTCTATCAAGAAGCAGGCAAGAAGATAGAAATCATGGTCAATTACCAGCCCAAGTTACACTACATCTCTGAATGGTGGAAGCAGCTCTACGGAGAGAGCGAAGGCAAGGACGGGAAGGGCATCTTCCCCGCTTCCTGTGATTTCACCACCGACCTGCACTCCATGGGACAATGGATACAGCAAGGCGAGCGTACCATTTATGAGACCGTCATCAGCGTGGAGCAGCCCAACCACCAGATGCTCTTCCCCAATGACGAGGAAAACCTGGACGGACTGAACTTCCTGGCTGGCAAGCGCGTGGATGAAGTCAACAAGATGGCCGAGTTGGGTACTCGACTGGCTCACGTGGATGGCGGCGTGCCCAACATCAGGGTGAGCGTGCCAGTGCTCAACGAGTATTACATAGGCCAGCTAATCTATTTCTTTGAGATAGCTTGCGGCATCAGCGGCAACGTGCTGGGCGTGAACCCGTTCAACCAACCAGGCGTGGAAGCTTACAAGAAGAACATGTTCGCTCTGCTCAACAAGCCAGGATACGAAGCCGAGAGCAAGGCCATACAGGAGCGCCTGGCCAAAGAGAAATAAGCAAGATGATAAAAGACAACGTCAGAAAATACTTAACAAGCAACGGCTTTGGGGAGTTCTGCCCCAAGGCCGTGCTTTTCGATATGGACGGCGTGCTCTATGACAGCATGCCCCATCACGCCATCGCCTGGCGAGAGAGTATGGCCCGCTTCGGCATCCACATGACGGAGGCTGACGCCTACGCCACCGAGGGAGCCCGAGGCATAGACACCATCGTAAGGTTCGTGAAGGAACAGCAAGGAAAGGACATCACGCTGGAGGAAGCCCAACGCATGTATGACGTGAAGGCGGAGCTGTTTCACCAGATGTCCGAGGCCAAGGTCTTCGACGGAGCTAAAGAGTTGATGGCGCGCATCGTAGAGCGCGGATGGCGCGTGGCCGTGGTGACCGGCAGCGGACAAAGACCTTTGATAGACCGGCTGCTGCAAGACTTCGGAGACTACGTGACCGAAGACCACATCGTCACGGCCTATGACGTGACCCACGGCAAGCCCAACCCCGAACCCTACCAGATAGGATTGCGAAAGGTCGGGAACCTGAAGCCATGGGAAGGCATAGTTGTGGAAAACGCCCCACTGGGCATACAGGCGGGCGTGGCGGCCAAGATATTCACCGTGGCCATCAACAGCGGCCCCCTGCCCGACCAAGACTTGCTGGATAGCGGCGCCAACCTGCTCTATCCCTCGCTAGTGGATTTCCTGGCCCAGTGGCAAGACATCCCCACGCGGCAAATCCTGGGCTAAACCCCAGTGAATTGCCGCAACAATCCCCCGCAAGCGTCTTCTATCAAGTCCAGGGCATACTCAAAATCCTCCGGCCCACCATAATAAGGGTCGGGGACGGTTGCCGCCCGATGCTCCGTTAAGTAATCCGACAACCGACACACCTTGGACTTCTCCTCCTCGCTTTCCGCCCTGGAGGTCACTATGCGGTAATTCTCCTCATCCATCACGTAAATGGCATCATAGTAAGGGAAATCTCTCCTAGCGGAAAACTGCCTGGCCCTGTGGTCTATCCTGTAGCCTCTCTTCCGCCCGTGACGGCGCATGCGCTCATCGGGCAACTGACCCACATGCCAGCCGCCAATGCCAGCGGAGTCTATCTCAAACTGATTGGTGAGCCCCGCCTCGTCCACCAGGCGTTGCATCACGGCATGGGCAGCCGGCGAGCGGCAGATGTTGCCGAGGCAGACAAAGAGTATCTTATATTTCTTATTAATATTCAGTGAATTGTATTTATTCATTTTTATTCAGTTTACATTGTGGTTTACAATATATTAGTGTCATGCACACATCTGTTTCCTCAGCTCATTGCAAAAGTAATAAATAAAAACCGTAATAAGGTAGGTATCCACGCTTTTGCACATAAACAGTTCCTATTGAACTATTATGAAGCATTCGTTACTTGTGCGTTTCACAAAAATTCTATGGAAATTTTATATATGTAACGGATGAAGCATAAGTTGTCCATCCTTATCTATATAAAAATCATAATCCCCGTTTCCTATCTTTTTGAGCAAAGAAATTGCATCCTCATCGCCTCCTTGAGCTAATCCTTTTAGTTGCAGCACATAATCGGTAATGAGGTCTTTGAGTAACCTATTTTGTTCCATGAGTTTTTCCATACATTCTTTGCCATAGTAGTCAACCGATATGTTGGGGTGCAATCCATATTTCCGATACACGTCTGTCATTACCTGTTTAACGACTTCTTCCGTACACTTTTCGTTCTGTTTCACATCCAATACAACAATGGCATCATGGATCGAAATAACCTTGAATTTCTTGGCATATAGCTCAACTAAGATTTTACCGAATAATTCACTCTCAATCTTCATCATATCATTTGCGAGCTTTGTACGGTTTTCTCTCTTGGAATCAAGCACAACTTTATAGACATTAGGAAAATCCTTTGCAAATATCTTGGCGTATTCCTTGCCTCTTGCTGTCAGTTTCTTACTATAAAAGACCTCTCTAAACATCAAGACCTTAATATCAGAGCGAAGCAAATTTTTCTCGTTTACCATTTCATCTGGTATGGCAGCATTCCAAAATAGACCCATTGAAGTCAAGTACATATAGTATAACACATCTATTGGGATGGATTTTATATTTTCTTTCTCTATATTGTTTGTTATCAATGTTTTGCGTAGTAATCGCCTAACATTATGAGATTCTACATTGGACGTATATATTTGCTCGTATATTGGGTAAATCCTATCCATCAAGGAAGTGGAAATATCATAGTATGACATTAGGATAGAGTTAAATAATAAAGGATGAGAGTTATGTATGTCTAACGAACATCTGATATTAAGGAAAGGTTTAAGCAATCTTGGCGTAGATGTAGCTATGGAGTAAATTCTCTTGTTATCATCTATGGAAGTAATGTGAAAATCACCATCCATATATCTGTCTATCACCCTTACATAATATTCATTGGATTTATCTGTTGGAAATATATGTGAAGTGACAAATGAAACAGCTTCATCCACATATTGCAGTTTGAGGTATTTGAGACTGTCATTATAATTGTAATAAAGGTAGTCGTTATCAAGTCTTTGCTTGTTATCTTGTTCTTCTTTGGTTTGATATGGCAATAGGCATTTGTTAAGTTTTCCATCATAATCTGACAGGTAGGTAGATGGGTGCAAAGTATATGTAAATCTTACGTTTGGCGCAAAATAATAACCGTATGTCTTTTCGTCCAAAGAATAATAACCATCAGAATGTAATATACCCATCTTAAAGAGATTATCCAGCATCTTCCTATAATCCTTTCCAAAGACATTTTGAAGTATCGCAGAATGTAAATATGCCATGCCATTATCATTATTGAGGACACGCTTAATTATGGTATGAATAAGGAATACATATTTCTTAGCCAAGAGATTTTCACGCTTTACAACGGTTTTCTTTTCCTCTTTTGGCTCATCACATACAGGCATTGGAGCATTAGGCAACTGTATCTTCGGCATAATTTTAGGAGCGGATTTACTATACAATCCGTATGTATTTTCAATCCTTACATAATTGCTGACTATTTCATCTATGGAATAATCCTTTAAGCCCCATATTTTCTTTGTGCAAAGAGATTTTTTCATTTCAGCGTGATATTTATAAGTAAATATAATGATGGTTCAATAAAGTTCAATAGATATGGCAAAAAGATTTAGCAGGAAAGTATCGGATGCGACAAAGTTCAAGATGCGCATAGCAAAGCAAGGCCGTAAAAATCCAATGTTCGGCAAGAAGCACAAAGACGAAACTAAAGAAAAGATTAGCAGGGCGTTGACTGAATATTGGCGCAGAATTTTACCCTTAAATTGACAATTTAAAGTATAAGTACCGATATTTTCGGTTTCAATGCGAACAAGTTGCATACAATCAATTAGTTACATAGATGATTTTTGATTCTTAGACACTTCAAAATATACACATATCACCGTTGCTTGCTTATCAATCATTTATTTTTTGAAAACGAAAAAATATGAGTGGAATTTGCGCGCATGACGTTGCTCACCTATTTTTGCGGATAAAATCTTATGCTTTGACACAAGAATAAATGTATCTTCCAATATAAAGCCTGTTTCAGCAGCTTTATCTTGCACAAAGTTACTAATCCAATATTGCTTTGCCCCATAAACAAAATCCATCGTTTTCATTATGAGATAACCTCCTTTTTGCAACTTGCAGTATGCCAAATTCAGCATCTCAACATTGGTCTTATATAACTCATCCACTGAATAAAAGCAATTAAATCTCCTTGCAATCATTGACGTTTGCGCATCTTTCTCACTGTTTTTTACGGTAAATGGCAAGTCTATGATAATAGAATGTAATGTACCATCTTCAATGGCATAAGCCCGTTCCAAAGGCAAGACATCTTCAAATTGTGGATATTTATCATATTTCATAGTTGGTTGAGGGATATTGCGGTAAAACACACCTATACTATAAGTCATATCACAGTCAAAGCAATTTCTATCTACATATAACCGCAAAATATTAAACAAGATTTCATCTTGACTATCCGACACGGATTTTATAATAACGTTCCATTTAGACGTGTCAAATGTTGATATTTTGATTTTATCATTAGTTGATACACTGACATCTTGTAATAGGTATTTTCTAATGGTATTAACCGAATAGCCTAATTGTGCCGATAATTGCCTTAATGAAATATTGGGGTTTGTCTTAACGACTTTATCAATCCTTCTCTTTATAATAATGGCATTATCCAATTTCCTATCTATGCCATTTGTCCGAATGTATGAGCGTATAGCAGCAACGGTAACATTGTTGTTTGCTGCATTTTCCTGTACTGACAAAATGGGATTATAATTTATCTTGCTTTTATACGGCATAGTATCACATTTTCTTTTCTTTGGTAATCAGAAAACCTTGTCTTATAACACATTTATCCGTTGTTATAGTTCCCATTCTTGCCAAATTATTTTTTGTCTTATAATAACTTACGCCTAATTCATCTTCAGTGAAATCATCAAAGAGTCTTGATATACTGCCGTAATACAAATGTTTGTCGCCTATTTGAAGGTGTACAACTTTTCTTTCCTGTTTCTTCTTTTCTTCCATAGATTCAGTGATATTTGGGAACAAAGATAAACTTTTTCGTTCAAATATTGCATATTTGCCTACACTTTAGTTTTCTTTAGCAGTCAATATTTTGCTATCGTTTAATATATGCCTATCTTTGCAGTAGAAAAAGTAATTAAAACATTCACAATTAAACATATACAGTTATGATGCAAGCAATCGTAGTTAAAGGTGCAACATCAGTAAGGGCAACCGTTATTGCCAACCGTACAAAGTCGGATGAGTTGGGTATAATAAAAGCGATGATGATTGAAACGCTTAAAACAAAGCTCCAAAATGGTATCGCACATTTCACGTTTATAAAGAAGAACGGAGAACTAAGGGAATGTTGGGGAACAACCCAACCCAACCTTGCAAAGGCCAAGACAAACGGCAACGGTGAAAGTCGTGAGAACTATTGCACAACAGCCTTTTATGACATAGAAAAAGGAGCTTGGAGAAGTTTTCGGTGGGAATCTTTGGTTGAAGTATTTTAATTCAAGTATTAAGGGTGTCAGCAAATGGCATCCTTTTTTATTTTGTTGGCTGTCAAGCAATAAAACGTTATACTTTAGCATACTTTAGATCGAATAATTTGGCTATTATTTAATATATGCCTATCTTTGTAGTGTAAATAAAAAACGAAAGTAACAATAAAAACTTAAAGATATGGCAACATTAGAACTCATAAATAAGGCATTAGCAACGATGAACAATCACGATTGGTATTGGTGTTTCGCTGACTATACGCATCCTGCGATTGACAATGCACGTGGAAATATGCGCTACTTTGTAGAGTTGGTAGCTACCATTACCGATGCAAACATAAGGAAGGCTCTGCGTGATTTGTGGGTTGCAACGTATGAGAACGTACATGCTAACCTTTGGAGCAAGAATGAAGAATCCAACAAAGTGTATGAGGCAAAGAAAGCAGAATTGATGGCAATAATCCTGCCATCAGAAAGTGGTCAAATGATGGCTGCATAAAACATTCACTTTCTCCACAGATTTGAATATGGATTGAAAATAAGCGACTTACGAGCGATAAGGCATTAAATATATGCAGAAACAGGAAATAATAAGTAAATTTGAATGTTATGAAACAGGCAATTCACAAATATCAGACAAGCGATTACATGGAATGGGACGTTATGTTATCCTTAATCAGAAAACTATATAGGGATGGTAACTACCGTATGTCACTTCTTATCGGCTGCGGCAGTTTCTTTGGATTGCGTATCAGTGACATTCTAACCCTAACTTGGTCTATGTTATTGGATGATGACAAATTCACTCTCAATGAGAAAAAGACAAACAAGCGCAGAACAGTAAAGATAAATTCAGATTTTCAACAGCATATCAAACAATGCCATGACGCTTTACGCATCAAAAATGATAATGAAAAGTGCTTTTTGTCTCAAAAAAAGGTAGTGTATAGCACACAAAGAATCAATATATTATTTAAGGAAATCAAGAAAAAATACAATCTAAAGATTGGGCATTTTTCAACGCATTCTATGCGCAAAACATTTGGTAGAAAAGTGTTTGAGTCTGCAGGTGAAAATGCAAATATGGCTCTAATAAAACTTTCAGAGATATTCAATCATTCCAATGTGTCAGTAACCAAAATTTATTTGGGTATCAGAGAAAAAGAGTTGCTTGAAACATACGACCTATTAGATTTTTAGAGTTAATTTGTTGGATTATTGAGCGTTCTTCCACAGAAAATGCGTATCTTTGTTGCGCACATTATCAAATAGTGTGCAGACATATAAAGAAAGCGCATTTCGCTTATACCTTTTAGTGTGAACTTCGACAACTCACCATGTAATACAAGGTATAGTGGAAGGATGCTCTCTTTGGTATGTGTATATTCGTGTATTTACGATATACCGTCCAAAGTGGAGCACATTCCCTATCCGTATTACAAGCAGTCGAAGGCTTACACTAAGGGCGGTGGAATGGAGGCTCCACTTCTCTTTTCTATGTCTTTCAACTTTAATATAATCGCATCGCAGGGCCATAGATGCAACGGTAATTTATTCAAATATGGCAGAAAGAAGATGTGAAGAATGCGGCATGCTCATCCCTAATGGTGCAACTGCTTGCCCTAATTGTGGATGCCCTGTTGAGCAACAAGCAGAAGAAACAACGGCACAAAATATGCCGAATTTACAACAGGATGATTCCTATAAAACAGTTTCAGAATTATTTTGGTCTTGCGAATTTTACAAAGTCTTTCGCGGTAGTAAATTTGACTTGGCGCAACGTATCTAAGAAGTTGGTGCATTGTGGTGGGAAACTATTACAGTGTGGTGGAAATGCTTTACTAAGAAATTCGCAACATTCAGTGGCCGCGCAACAAGAAGAGAATTCTTTTCCTTTGTCAGCTTTGGCATAGGCAATCCATTCTTTATACTTTCTCTTTATCTTATAATTGGATTCATCCCTTTCTTGGCTGTTTCCGTGCGTAGGTTGCATGATATTAACAGAAGTGGATGGTGGGTTTTGCTTCCTATCGTAGAACTTTTCTTTCTCTTCAAAAAGTCTGATGAAGGAACAAATGATTATGGCGAACCGTCTAACTTCATTTAATGAGGATTTATTATGGCACTAATAAAATGTAAAGGTTGTGGGCAAATGGTTTCTACCAAAGCCGAGAAATGCCCTAAATGCGGTTACTCCGTGCGTTTGTCGATGGAGCAACAGGAAGAAACAAAACAATCGGTAGAGGCTCACACTACAACATTGAATACTTCCAAAGAGGAAGTTGCAAATGACAATCCTCAACCTCAACAAAGAGGTAACAAGAAAGGTATTATAATTGCTATTGTTGTAGTTGTGATTATCGGATGTGGAGTATTGTTTGCTTTGCTAAACAGTAATAACGGCTCAAACGGCCAACAACAAGACACAACAGCTATTGCCGACACTGAAGCTATCAAACAAGACGAATTGCCTTCAGACTCTTTGGCTGTTACAACGGAGAATGACAACTTTGTTGTATCTGATTCATGCGCAACAGAAACATTGGAGAACATAACACTTTATGGCTCAATGACGGATGCAAACGGTACATACCCTATTGAATTGTCTTTTGAAAAAAGTGGAAACACACTAATGAATTGCATTTATACTAATGTTGATTTGGGTGGAAAGATACGAATGGATGGGACGGTTTCCGATAATGATTTAATTTTTATCGGTAAAGATGGAAATAACTCTTTTCGCATTTGCGTAAATAGCCATACGTTGAAAGGTTACGCTCAAGATGGAGACAAAAGATTGCAAGTATCATTAAGCCATAACAAAAACGTTAGTCAGAATACTTTGCAGCAAGGCCCATCTTGGTTGCAAGGAACGTGGATATATCATTTTGATGAGGACAAAAGGCCGTCTATGGGGGATTGTATCTATGCGGAAATAACCGTTAAAGGGAATAATTTGAAAGTCATAACAAGAAATGAAGGTAGTGATTTTACCTATAAGTATGAAGGGACTTGGCAATACAAAGACGAAGGAGAGGGATATTTCATTTATTATTTCAAAGATGGCGGGAAAGGCATAGAAATAGACTTTGATAAGAAAGTGCTGATTGTCCCCGACAGGAAATATGTAAAGGATGGCGATGAGTGGCGCAGAATTTACAAGTACATGAAAAAAATAAGTGACTAATATTAAATAAGTTTTTCTAACATTACAAATCAAAAATAACAATTAAGGTCAATATGGCACTAATTAAATGTAATGAATGTGGACATACAATTTCGGATAAAGCGGAATCATGTCCTAATTGTGGATGTCCAATAGACAAAAAAGTTGCATGCAAAGAATGTGGTTATGAGATGTCTGCAACAGATACAGTGTGTCCAAATTGTGGGTGTCCAAATGAAAATGAGGTTCATAAACTTAAACAGCAAGAAAGTTCATTACCTCAAAAAAGAAATGGCATAAATAAAATCTATCTATATCTAATTGTCATAGTTGTGGGTTTAGTCCTATACGTTTTTATTGATAAAAAAGAAGTTGCGCAACGAACTGTTGAAAATACGGAAGAACAACTGATAAATGATACTGAAAAATATTTGCGTAGAGATACCATATATAAAAATGGACAAGTCCTTATTAAATATGGAGCATGGATGTATTGTGATTTAAAAGATGCAATGACAGATAATATAACTCATATGGCAACAAATCAATCTGAAAATATGGCTTGTGTATCATATGGTGAGACTAATTTATATTTAGGGCTAACATATGTAAATAAGGTAAGTATGATTGGTTTGATGATAAAGAACGGTAGTTTCGAAACAGAATATTTACCTCAAATATATGCGAGATTTGACAACGGAGAGGTTGAAACATACAGTATCATGGTTGATAACCATCAGTCTATTTACATAGTAGACTATGACAGTTTTATGAACAGTCTAAAACATGCAAAAAAAGTAGCTATTCAAGTGGAGTCTCAAGGAAGAAGAAAAGTCTTGTTCACTTTTGATAATAGCGGTTTCTCATGGAAGTATCCAAAGAACGGATAATAAGAGAACCAAAGTTATAGATTACAATTTTGAATCATAGTTTTTCAATATGTAATACAATAATTGTCCTTAGAGTGAAAAATGATGTTAGATATTTGGAAATACTTATTTTGATTTATATATTATGGCACTAATAAGATGTAAAGGTTGTGGGCAGATGGTTTCAGATAGAGCCGAAAAATGCCCTAAATGCGGTTACTTTGTGCGCTTGTCAATGGAGCAACAGGAAGAAACAAAACAATCGGTAGAGCCTCACACTACAACATTGAATACCTCCAAAGAGGAAGTTGCAAACGACAATCCTAAACCTCAACAAAGAGGTAGCAAGAAAGGTATTATAATTGCTATTATTGTAGTTGTGATTATCGGATGTGGAGTATTGTTTGCCCTGATAAGAGATGACGGTGCAGGGAAGTTGGCAAATAATATTCAGGAATTTGCTGCCATGACGAAAGGTAGCGGTATTACAAAACAGTTGACAAGCAATATTCAGAAATATGAAGAATTAAGCGACTTCCACGAAGGGCTTGCCGCTGTTCAACGCAACGGTTTATGGGGGTACATTGATAAAAATGGCAATGAAGTAATACCGTGCCAATATGAAGATGTAAATACTTTCGACAACTCTCTTGCTGTTGTAAAAAAGGGAAATCTATACGGTTGCATTGATAAAAAAGGGAACGAAGTCATACCTTTTGAATACGAATGGATAAGCAAGTATGATGATTATTTTATTGTTGATAAGAAGTCGTATGGTTATGGCTGTTTATATGACGATGGAAAAGAAATTGCCCCCTGCATATATTCGACAATCTACCCCTTCTCCGACGGTTTGTCACGAGTACAAAAAGATGGTTTATATGGCTATATAGACAAGCAAGGTAAAGAAGTGATTCCTTGTAAATACGAAAACGCAAGTGAATTTTCGGACGGCTTGGCATTGATCGTAAGAGATGGATTATACGGTTTTATTGACAAACAAGGCAAAGAAGTGATTCCTTGTAAATACACCTTTGCCCATCCGTTTTCGGAAGGCTTGGCAGCCGTTGAGGTAAGCAATGAGGAAGGTTTGTCGAGCGGTGGATACATAGACAGAAAAGGCAATATTGTTATTCCATGCTCATATAATACGGCAGACGGCATGCATCCTTTTAGTAAAGGAATTGCCATTGTAATGGATGAACAGGGTTTCTTGGGAGGTATTGACACTAAGGGCAAAGAGATATTGCCATTTGTTTATGGTGATATACAAGTATTTGAAAATGTAATAGTCACACGGGAAGCAACATCTCAATCATATAGACTGCTTGATAAAACAGGAAATGAAATCTCGACTTCCGTGTATGATGCCATATATCCATCAGATAATGGCCTAATTATTGTTGTTAAAGATGGAAAATCAGGTTTTATAAATCAAGAGGGAAAAGAAGTTATTCCTCTTATGTTTGATGCTTATTTTGATGAATATTCAGATGCAGGTTGGGTAGCAGGATGTAACCCTTTTGTAGAAGGAGTTTCTATTGTTAGATTGAATGGCAAGTATGGAGCAATAGACGAACAGGGAAATGAGATTGTCCCGTACATTTATGATGAAATCTGGGATTTTTCAGAAGGATTTGCTGTTGCCAAAATTGCAGATAAATGGGGATATATTGATACAAAAGGAAATAGTACTTTCTTCCCCCAAAAGGAAGAAAACGAGACAGTAACAGAAGATAATAAAATCAACGAAGAACAAATAACCTCTCAAGAAGTTGATCCTTACTATAAGGAAGGATATATTGATGGATATGAAGCTGCAAAAGATTTCAACTTTATACCTGATGATGATCCTTTGTTGGGTGCGGCATCATCTTACTATTTGAGAGCATACGATATTGTTCCTCAAGTTGGAGATGAAAGGTTTCATTCCTTTGCAAAGGGATTTTTTGAAGGATTTTATGATTCTTTTAATAACGTCGAAGCAAAATGGAACAAATAATTATAATACTCTCTTAAAAGTCAAATTATGGGTTTATTCGGATTTATAGTAATATTGATAATTTTAATTGCTGTTTGGTATTATTATTTTAGAAAGAATACCGCATCAAATAATATACAGATTAGTGCAACTTCTTCTTCAAAATGGGAAGGACGTAAGAAATATAAAGTACTAGGGATAATAATGTTTATTATTTCCATACTTTATGCATCGGATTATATATTCGGGCATATCCTATTTGCAAGCGGAAGTTATATTAAGACACCCGATATATCGGATGTTATAATGATGTTATATGCTTTACTATTTGCCGTTTATGGTTTTGTCTTTGTTTATCTGTATAAGCATTAAACCGCATAGAGGCAATTAAGCAATATGTATAGGAAGGTTGGTCAGTAACGGCCAACCTTTTCTTTTCTCCATATTGCAAAAGTGAACTATATTTCACTTTCTTCATCGGTAACACAATATTCAAAAACAATCAGAAGTGAATATTTGAATTTCGCGTAAGTTGTTGATATATTGTATTATACGTAACATTTTCGGATATTAAGCCTCTACAAACATTCATTTTCCTTTATAAGATAAGGATTTTGAATGTTTTTATCAATGCTCATCCATAAATCGCCACCAATTCTCAAGCATCTTCAATGTATCAAATTCTCCTTTTTCTTCCAATTCCTTTCTTGTTTTGTTCCTTTGTGCTTGCTTTTGCTTCTCTGTAATCCTTAAAAAATCCTCTTGGCCTGTTATTAGTGCTTTCTCGTTAGCCTTGTAAATGTTCTCTATGTCAAACTCTTTCAGATAGGTTTCTATTTCAGCAGGATTGCGCCCCATATTTTGAGCAATTAAACCCATTGGCACATTTGCATGATAAAGAGCCGAAGCGTAACTATGTCTTGCAGAATAAAAAGTTATTCCCTCTGCAAATCCTAAGCGTTTGGCAATGCGTTTTAGATTGACGTTTACCAAATAATTCATATAGGTCATACGACCAAATTTCTTTTCTTCCGTATCATCGTCTTTATCGAAAATCGGAAACAAATAATCTTCTAATTCGTCCTCATCCAAATCATCGCCATCATCAATATAACTTCCAAACGGATTTAAGTACGGTATAAGATAACGAGCATCTACAATAACTCTTGTTGGATGTGTCGTTTTATGCCTCGTTATATTTATTTCATAGCATAACAATTTTCTTAAATGAGACATGGCATAATCGTAGTCATGTTCTGCCGAATCTTTCACAAACTTATCTCTGTCTGTTACTTGAATTAAATGTATATCTTTCTTTTTCAAATTGGCAAGATCAATAAGTGCCATTCCTTGAAAATGATAACTGCAAAGGAATAAAGCGAGAGAAAATTGTTCGGCATTGATAGGGGTTAATTTATTTGTCCCTCTTAATTTAAACTTTTGATTAACCCAATATTGCTTTTCTTCAAGCTCACCGTACACATCATTATTTTCTATCCCCAATTTACCGTATCTTTCAAGATAGTACACCATCAAAGAAGTTATCTCCTGCAATGTCAACGCTCGTTTCCTTGTTTGACAATTCAGCTTCTTACTAAACTGAAAAGTCGTAAACGGAGTTTCTTTAATATACTCCTTAGTTATGGCATAGTTGAAGATAGCTTGGAAACAATCATAGAACTTTCGGATGGAATTATCAGCATAGTGGCAACGCAGATATTCTTCAAACGACCGAAGCCAATTTGTTGTCACCTCAAACAACTCTAAATCCTTGCCGTTGGTGTATTTCTTTATTCTGTTAAGTAAAGTCCGATATCCTGTGGCTGTATTATATTTGCCTTTTTCTACTTTGAAAAACTCAATTCGTTCTTCAAACAAAGAAAATAAAGTTAGCCTTGTAGGTGCTGTTTTCTGTAAATCTGAAACTATCGTTGAGGCAGAGTAATCCGCTTTGCCTTCCAAAGACAAAACATAGTTCTGTGCGTCGGCCAATTCTTTGGTGATAATAGTATTAAGGCTGTTTGCACGTTTGCCTTTTACACGCTGTTTGTCATCGCTCCACTCTTGAGGCTTGCAAGATATGCCCATACTTTTATACTTGCGTTTGCCATTGTAGCATACGCGCAGCATAATAGGATGCTCACCATTGGCAAGCGTCTTGGAAGTATAAAGTATCGCTGAAATCGTGGGCAGATTACGTTTCATATCCTTGTATTTTAGTTTACCTTGTGGTTTACATTTTATAGCGTAAAACCCGCATTTAGTTTACATTGCAAAGATATAAAATAAATCTGAACTTCCTTTATTTCAGCGATATATAAATTATTTATATTTTTCTATTTATTTCCGAGGCAGATGAAAAGTATTTTCCGTTTCATGCTTATCTTACGCTATAGTTATTTCTCCTGAGCCGAAGCAGCGGTGGTGCAGCTCGTCATAGACCACGCAGAATTGTCCCGGTGCCACGCCATGTATGGGTTCACGGGAGTGCATCATGTAAGTGCCGTCCCCCCTAGCCTCTAGCCAACCTCTGTGAAACTCGGGCGTGTGGCGTATCTTGAAGGTCACCTCCTCCGCGGGGAAAGCGTTGCCCGTCAGGAAATGGAAGTCCGTCAGGGGGAAATCGCTCTTGTAAGCCGTGGCGGGGTCATAGCCATGGCTGACGTAAAGGATGTTGCGCTCCACGTCCTTCTTCACCACGAACCAAGGCCCACCGCCCATGCCAAGCCCCTTGCGCTGGCCTATGGTGTGAAACCACAGCCCCTTGTGCTCGCCTATTCTCCGTCCCGTCTCCAGCTCGATGATGTCTCCGGGTTGCTCGCCCAGGTATCGCTCTATGTACTGGTTGTAGTTGATGTTGCCCAGGAAACAGATGCCCTGGCTGTCCTTGCGCCTGGCGGTCACGAGATGTTCCCGCTCGGCTATCTGCCTCACCTCGTCTTTCACGTGGTGGCCTATCGGGAAAATGGCCTTCCGCAGCTGCCAGCTCTCTATCTGCGCCAGGAAGTCCGTTTGGTCTTTCACGGGGTCGGGGCTGGTGGTAAGCCATTTCTCGCCGTCTATCATCTCGGTCTGGGCGTAGTGACCCGTGGCTATCAGGTCATATTGATAGCCCTTCTTCTCGTGGAAAGCCCCAAACTTGATGAGCCTGTTGCACATCACGTCTGGATTGGGCGTATAGCCCGCCTTCACCTTCTCCATGGTGTAGCGGGTCACCTGCCGCCAGTATTCCTTGTGGCAGTCCACCACCTCCAGGCTACAACCGAAACGCCTGGACACGGCGGTGGCCATCTCCAGGTCTTCCTCGCTGCTGCAGTCCCATTCCTCCTCTTCCTCGGGACCTATCTTGATATAAAAGCAGTCAGGCGTGAGTCCCGCTTGCGCCAGTTCCCACACCACAACGCTGCTGTCCACGCCGCCCGAGAGCAGCACGGCCACCCGCTTGTCTCTGATTTCTTCCAGGTTCATGCCGCGAAGATAATCATTTTCCTCGAAACCGGGACCATGCATGGAGGTAAAATCGAGATCCCCGCATGACAGCCGCGCGAACCTCAATGAGACCCGACGGAAATACCATGAGGCAACCAGGGATTGCCATGGCGGCTATAAGTGACACGCAAGTGATTTCCACTGGCGCGGGGAACGGAGGGGGAAGAATGTCAAGAAATCATACTTTCGCGCTTTCGCGGGGGCAAAAGCCCGGAAACGCCCATGTACAGGCTACGGGAAACGAAACTAGTTGCGAAGGGCGATGAAACTAGTTGCGAAGGCCGATGAAACTAGTTGCGAGGGCCAATGAAACTAGTTGCGTTCTTCAAGTCACCCAGGAGCGGTGGGAGGCACTCAAGCGGGAGGAAACGTTTTGTATAAATTTTTCATCGTTTCAAGAACATGGGCGCCGCGGACACGGCAATCCCCCACTCCATGCCTCCCTTTGGGAAACAGGAATGGGGGATTGGATATCGGGAAGAAGCGGGGTTACTTCACCACTATCTTCTTGCCGCCCTTGATGTAGATGCCCTTGGGCAGGCTGACGCCGTCGGGCATCCGCACACCTTGCAGATTGTAGACGGGCTGGTCGGCCTCCGTCTCCTCTTCGACCTCGATGCCCTCGATGGCGGTGGAGTTGTCCTTGAGGGTAATGAATGAGGAGCGTATATCTGGAGCGTATTCGCCTGCGGACATGTAGTTAACAATCACCATGTAACGCTTAGAGTAATCCAAGTCGGAGAACTCGAAAGGCACGTCTACTGACTCTCCCGCTTTCGCTTCCACGAAAATTTTGTTGGAGCTTGCCAAGTAGAGGTAGTGGTCGCCACCATCGAAGTAAAGGCGGCAGGTGATGTTGTCCAAAAAGTCCTCCTCGCCCTTATTGGTGACGCTCATTGTGCCCTTAATGGAGTTGCCACTCACCTCGTAACCCAGTATCTCGCTGCCTTCCGCGTCGTCAAACTGGAACGTAACGTCCAGCTCATGGGACTTCGCCTCGCCGATGGTCACCTTTTGGGAGGTGATGATTTCGGTTCCGTCGCCCGTGGCCAGGCCTATCTCGTAGGTGCCTTCTCTTGCGGGAGTCCAGCTGAACACATAGTCATCTGTCGCTCCTGGGTCAAGATTCAAGCCTATCTGAGACACGATTTCCTTATTCACGAAGAATGTCACCTTTTGGGTATAGGTGTTGCCCGTATTGGTGATGTTGTAGGTAAAGGTTTGCTGGGAGCCAACGGACATGTTGCCCTGCACATTTACATCGTTCACCACGAAGTCCTGCTGGGGAGCGTGATTGACGATGGTGGCGGTAGTGCCATTCACCTGCAACTCCAGGTAGTGTTTGTCGGCGTTCTTCATCAGCGTCCACTCGTCAGAGCCATTCACCTTGTGAACAAACTTCACATAATAGGTACCTTCCTTAATGCCATCACCCATTGACAACTCGTCGTAAGACAAGCCATAGCCCGTATCCGGGCTATAAGAGCCAAGGCCGCTGGGCTCTCCCACCATCTCGTTGGACTCATCGTAGTAAGCCAAACCCAGTTCCACTGATAAGGTCTGGCTCGTATTGTTCCAACAAGCCGCGTTCACGGGCACACTGAAACTTCCGAAAATAGAGTTTCTCGTGACTGTCTCCTCAGTGGCGGCGAAATAGTCAAGAGTCATCTGCGCCACTTCCTGCGACGTGCCGCCCTGGTTGGGCTGTATGCCAATGATGGCGCCCTCATCCATGTTGAAGCCGCCAGAGCCGTTGTTGCCGCCTGTGCCATGGTCATCGGGGTTGAGCAACGTGAGACGGAAGAAACCATCGCTCATGCCGCCCCATCCCCAGTTGATGTGGAAGAGGCCTTCTCCATCGTAGCCGTCGCACACGAAAGCGTGACCTACGGCACTCGTTCCGCTGACCGATGTACCCGACAAATAGACAGGGCGCTTGGCAGCCAACTCATCGTATATCATCTTCTCCCAATCAGCGTTGGCGTATTCATCTCTATACACCATGTGAGCGGCGCCGTCATAGTCAAAATACTCCTTCAAGGCGGCGGGCACCGACTCGGAAACCGCGCCAGAGGCGGAACTGGAATAGCTCATTTTCACCGACTTGCCGCAAAGCACCATCAACTGGGCCACGGCCAGCGCCGATGGATCGTCCTCCGCCTCGCTGCCCGTATAGGTAGACTGCATGGCATCCCAATCCAATGTCACGGGATTCGCGCCGGCTATCAACTCGCCGTTGGACATCTGGTAGGCTGGAATGGCCTTGGTCTCCGCCACGGGCCACTTGTGGTAATACATGATCTGCGCCATGGCCGTGGCCACGCATCCCGTCACGGAGCGTCCAGGCTCACCCTCGATGGTAGGACACATATAATTATATGGCTCGCTCTGGTTCCACTGGCTCTCCACCATGGGGGCTATGGCAGCGTAACTTGTGGAGGCTGCCACCGCCAACGACGGATTTTGCTGTATCATCTCAATCTGCTGGGCATAGCTCTCCAGCATGGCCTTGGCGGCGGGAGCCATCTCCCGCTCGGAGAAGTCACCACGGTCGGCATAGGCCAAGATGGGACTCACGGCATCATCGCCGGCCACGATGACAAAACCCTTATCGTTTCCCACGTTGAACACATAATACAGCGAACGCGCCTCGGCGGCCTTGCCAGGCTGGGCGTATGCCATGTCGAGGGACTGCCTCACAGGGATGCCCTTGGAGCTCAAGAACGCATTGGCCTGCTTGAGAGCCTCGTTTCTGTCAATAGGTTCTCCCCATGCCACGAGGGCCATGAGAAACAAGGAAAACAGGAGTAAAATTTTTCTCATAGTCAATACAGGTTAATAACTACATTACATTCGATCCGAATTTAAATATTTTTACAAAGGTAAGTATTTATTTCACCCCCACATAAAACTTTTATCACTTTTACGGATTTTTAACCATTTGCCATGCAGGCAGTAGTTAAACGACAGAAAACAAGAAAAGCGCGGCGACCTTTCTCACTGTCGCCACGCTTCTTTTGACATGGAATCAATCCTGGGCGGGGATGACCCCGCTATACCGGATTATCAGATTACAACTTGTTGCCTTCCTTGGGGAACACCACCGTGGGCTGGAATGTCTTGGCCTCCTCGAAGTCCATCAAGGCATAGCTGATGATGATGACCGTGTCTCCCACCACCACCTTGCGGGCGGCGGCTCCATTGAGACACACGCATCCGCTGCCCCGCTTGCCCTTGATGATATAGGTCTCGAAACGCTCGCCGTTGTTGTTGTTGACGATTTGCACTTTCTCCCCCGCTATCATGTTGGCCGCGTCGAGCAAGTTCTCGTCTATCGTGATGCTGCCCATGTAGTTGAGATTGGCCTCGGTGACGGTGGCGCAATGCAGCTTGCTCTTCAACATCTCTATCATCATGCCTTGGCCTCCTTATATTTAATATGGTCTATCAGGCGGATGGGCGTCTTGCCGCAATAGACTGTCACGCAACCCACCACGTAGTCGCTATCTTGCCAGTTGCCGACAGGCAACAGCGTATTGCCGTCCACTATCTCGAAATACTCCACTTCAAGACCCTGCACGGCGTTGATGGCATTCACCACCCAGTCATGCAGCTCGGCGACGGTCATGCTGCCCGCCTTCTCCACACTGGCTTTCAACACCTTGTATATCTGGGGAGCAATGGCCCGCTCGTCGGGAGCCAGCAAAGTGTTGCGGCTGCTCATAGCCAGCCCGTCGGCCTCCCTCACTATGGCGCACTCCACTATCTGGATGTCCATGGCGATATACTTCACCAACCGCTTCACCACAGCTATCTGCTGCCAGTCTTTCTCTCCGAAGTAAGCCCGCTGGGGCTTCACGATGTAAAACAGGCGGCTCACCACCTGGCAAACGCCATTGAAGTGGCCGGGACGCTTAGCCCCTTCCATCACCGTGGTGACAGGCGGGAACTCGAAATGCCGCTCGTCTGGCGTGGGATACATTTCCTCCACGCTGGGAGCGAACACCACATCCGCCCCGCAACGCTCCAACAGCTGACAGTCAGCGTCTAGCGTACGGGGGTAACGCTCCAAGTCCGCGGGGTCGTTAAACTGAGTGGGGTTGAGAAACACCGATACCACGGTGAAGCCGTTTTCCTTGACGCTGCGCTCCACCAACGACGCATGTCCACGGTGAAGGGCGCCCATCGTGGGAACGAGACCTACTTGCTTTCCCTGCTTGCGAGCCTGGAACAACACGTTTTGCAATTCTACGTTCTTGCTGATGACTAACATAACCTATCGAAATATAGTTTGTAAATCGGGCTGCAAAATAACCACTTTTTTCTTAAATAAGGAAGAATAATTATAAAAATATGCCAATTCGAGTGCCCTTTTAACCCGTTTTTCAAGAAAAGGCGCGGCTGTGTGAAGTTTTTTTAGTACCTTTGCATCTACTTTTTACAAGAAGCACAGAACTACAATGGCTAAGAAGATTTTATTCATCAACCAGGAAATCACCCCCTACGTTCCAGAGAACGCCGTCTCGAACACGGGACAACTCCTGCCCCAGAAAGCGCAGGAAGCAGGGTGCGAAATACGCACCTTCACCCCGAAATGGGGAACCATCAACGAGCGCAAGGGGCAGTTGCACGAGGTGATTCGCCTATCGGGCATGAACCTGGTCATTGATGAGATAGACCACTCACTGATTATCAAGGTGGCCTCGATACCCGTCACCAGGCTGCAAGTCTACTTCATCGACAACGACGACTACTTCAACTCTCGCAAGATGGCCGCGGACGAGCAGGGAAAGGAATATGACGACAATGGGGAGAGGGCCATCTTCTACGCCCGCGGCGTGCTAGAGACAGTGAAGAAGTTGCGCTGGACGCCCGATATCATCGTATGCCAAGGATGGATCAGCGCCGTTGTGCCTCTCTTCGTAAAGACCGCCTACAAGGAAGAACCTTCATTCAGCGAGTCGAAGGTGATAACCACCCTCTACGGCAACCAACTGAAGGAAAGCCTGGGCGACAACTTCAAGCAATGCCTGCCCTATAGGGACGCGACGGCGGAACTACTGGCTGGATACGCCGACCAGTTTGACTTCGCCGAGCTGAACAAACTAGCCATAGACTACAGCGATGGCATCATCGCGGGAGATGGCGACGTAAGTCCCGAAACGCTGGACTACGCGAAAAGCAAGGGAGTGCCAACACTGGACTACCCTGGTAAAGATAACGTCGAGGCCTGCCTGGAGTTCATCCAGCGAACCTGCGGCGAAAAGGAATAACATATCCATAACCAGTTCACAACATGAATTTGAAGAATGTGGCCGTGATAGCCATGGCAGCCATGGCGTTTACGGCATGTGACACCACCACAGGCGACGTGGGATTCTCGCTCACGGATGAAGCCGACAGGCTGGTCATCTCTGATGCCGTTTATGACGTAACTTCTCGATCTGTCGTCTCAGGTGCCGTAACCACCCGAAACAACGAATGTATCGTGGGAAAGGTGAAAGACCCAGAGACCAATACCTACGTGAAAGGTGACATGATGGCGCAGTTCGTGCCGCTGAGAGACTACTCCCTGCCCGAGCTGGACAACATCACCAGCCTGGACGACGAGAACAAGGTGATAGCGGACTCCTGCTACATAGGCCTTTTCTATACCACAACCTACGGAGACACCCTGTCTCCCATGAAGGTGACCGCCTATGAGCTGACCCGCCCACTGGAGGAAGGAATCACCTACAAGTCCGACTTTGACGTGTTCGAGAACGGTTACGCCAGCCGGGACAACTACCACGTCAGCCGTTCCTACACGCTCGACCACCCCAACGACATGATACAGATACCCCTGAACAAGCCTTACACCAAGGACGGGGTGACCTACAATAACTACGGCACATACCTGATGCGCCAATATTACGAGCACAGGGAGAATTTCGAGACCTTCTACCAGTTCCTGCATAACGTCTGCCCAGGCTTCTACGTGGAGAACACCAGCGGACTGAGCAACATGGCCAACGTATTCGTGAGCGAGCTGTATATCTACTTCCGCTACAGAGGCATAGAGAAAGACCAATATGGCAGGGACAGCGTGGCCCATTACGTAGGCTACTCCCGTATAGACGGCACCGAGGAAGTGCTGCAAATCAACAAGGTGACCAACGACAAGAAGCAAATGGAGCAGCTGGCGGCGGACGAGTCTTGCACTTACGTAAAGACGCCCGCAGGCATCTTCACCGAGCTGACCCTGCCCGTGGACGATATCATGAACGGACATGAGAAAGACTCGCTCAACACGGCCAAGATGGTATTGCAGTGCTACAACAACGAGAAGGGCGACTATAACTTCAACGTGCCGACCTCCCTGCTCATCTTGCAGAAAGACAGCCTTGAGAAGTTCTTCGACGAGAACCAGTTGGTAAACTACCAACGCTCGTTCCTGGCCTATTACAACAAGAACACCGCAGGAAGCGGCGACTACAACGCCTACACTTTCAACAACATAGGCGGACTGATAACAGAGATGTACAAGAACAAGGGCAAGAGCGCGGACTGGAACAAGGCCATCGTAGTGCCCGTGAAACTATATACCTCGACCTCTGGCTACGGAAGCGGCACCGTCATTTCCAAGCTCACCCATGACATGTCGCTCACCTCGGCCAAACTGGTAAGGGGTACCGAAGCCAACCCCATCAAACTGACCGTGGTATACAGCCGCTTTGAGCAATAGCCACCAATCCAAGCGGACATGGCAGACAACTATCTGGAGCGAAGACGCGAGCAATACGAGAAAAGGAAGCAAGAGTGGCTTCGCAAGAAAAGACATTTACCCAAGACCAACGCCTCGCCCTCGGTAAGAAAACCCGAGGACGAGGCGTTATGATTTCCAAAACAAGTTATTTCCCCGATGAAAACAACTTGTTTTGCTAAGCAATTCAACTTGTTTTGGTGACCAATTCAACTTGTTTTGCTTATCAAAATAAGTTGAATTGATTATGCCCATCCACTTCCACTCCCCCGCAACCGCATTTCTCGCCACCCATCACATATCGCTCCCAAAAGTCAGTACTACTGTTCTGGGATTTTAGTACTACTGCTTTTCGTTTTCAGTACTACTGATATTGAATTTCAGTACTACTGCGTTTTTTCACCGACAATTGATTTGACGGAAAGCGGTAGAAACACATTCTTGCGTCTCAACAAACCGCCAGGCCTTCGCAAGCGGCAATTTTATTCGGCAATCTTGCTCGGGGAGACGCGGCACGCCGAGTCTCCACAACCAGAAGCGCATGATGTTGCCGTCTTGCGACGATACTCCAGCCGTCATGGGCAAAAAGAAATAGACCTTGAGAAAACGCCCCGCGCACCCACGCAAAACAAAAGGGAAGCCCCCTGGATGGAGGCTTCCCCTTGATATAAATCCTCGTCTGCCGTTTACTTGGCGGGGTAAACATACTTATCTCCCGTCTGGCGAATGATTTCGCGGGCGAACTTCTCCGTGTAACCAGGACGCTCAGGAGTCTCTCCCAATCCCTCGGCGTTGCGGATGAATTTACCATTAGCTTCTGGTTTCACCACCATGTCATTGTATTTCACTATCAGGTGGATGGCCAAATCTTTCCAGCAAGCCAGCATGTCTTGAGCTTGCTCCACGCTATAGTCGTTGAGATATTCCACGGCCTGCTCGGGAGCTTGCCCGTAAAGACGCATAGCTTCTTTCTCCACTTCTGCCTGGCGGGCGAAATAACCACGTTCCAAACTGTCTCTGACTACTCGCAAAGAGGGGAAGAGTTGGTTGTAACGTGGATAGACCATATTGCTCACCCAGTTGCAAACCCAAAAAGCGTTCTTGTCACTAAAGGTCAGGTCATCGGCACCAGGCGTATTGTAACACTCCGGACGGCGGGTCATACCGCAATAAACCGGCGTGTAGGCCACCATATTGGCATCATCGTTTCCAAACCATAATACACCGCCTATCTCACGGGGAAGCCAAGCGCGCATCTGGCTGACAAAAGTGAAAGCGGTCTGCTGCGTACTGGTGGGACGCTCGTTGAAATACTCCTTTCCGTCAATAGTGAACGTCAAAGGCGTAGGACGATAGGGCATCTCCCAAATACCACCTCCAATGTTCTCGCCATCGGCCACGGAAAGCGGAGTTCCCTCATAGTGGTCGCGCATGCAGGCCTCCAAGTCTTGCACGCTCACCTTGCGATTGGGGACAATCCAAAGCGGCATGTCTTCTGCGTTGGGGTCTTTGCCCAGCGCCCAGGGAAGCCAGGGGCTCATGTCCTTGAAATGATTGAAGAAAGACCAAACACGAGCGTCACAAAACCTGCGGCCCTCAAAATCGGGGAAAGCATAAGCCAACTTCCAGGAAAAGTCCTCATCCTTGCCGGAGAACCATCCTTGCTTGCGAGCGAACTTCACCACGTCCTTGGAATACATTACGTTCTTCTTGTCCTTCATGTCAAACTTACCGATACGGCTCTGGTTCGCATGGGCGCAAATAGCGTCATCGGGCACTCGCAAAGCTACCCACACTACTTTCTTGCTACCGGCGCCCTGCCCCATCATCTCCATAATCCAAGCCTCGTTGGGGTCGCAGATGGAAAATGTCTCGCCGCTGGAGCAATAACCATAGGTCTCCACCAAGTCTGTCATCACCTTGATGGCCTCTCGCGCGGTCTTGGAACGCTGCAAGGCGATATAAATGAGGCTGCCGTAATCTATCAGTCCCGTGGAGTCTACCATCTCTGGCCTGCCGCCATAGGTGGTCTCGCCAATGGTGACCTGGTATTCATTGATATTGCCTATCACGTTGTAGGTCTCCTCCGCCTCTGGAATCTCGCCCAAGTACTTATTGGTGTCCCAGTCCCTTATTGTGCGCATGGTTCCCTTGGGGTGCTTGCCCGCGGGATAATGGCTGAGGTCACCGAACATGCCATAGTTGTCCGCGTTGTAGGTACACATGACCGACCCATCCACCGAGGCCTTCTTGCCCACGATGAAATTGGTGCAAGCCCTCGAGCTTCCCGCATAGAGGAGCAGGGAGAGCGCGGTAATCAAGAAATAAGTCTTACTCATATCTATATGCTTTTGATTAATATACAAATGTAGTGGTATACACTCTCTGGTTGCGACGATTGTCCGTGGCGATGAATTTCAATTGATGCGTCTTGCCCGTCTTGCGGACTGGCGCCTCACGCAGGTCACATCTCACCCATGCGCTTTTGGGCACTTCCTCAAACACCACGAAACGGCCGTCTATATATCCCTCATAGCTAGACAAGCCAGACTCCTTGTCGCTGACACTGATGGTGACACGCTGGCTGGAAGTCCACGCGCCTTGACCCACAGGGCCAACGGATGGGGCTTTATCGTCATAAGCCAACTCATAAGTAGCTCCAAGGTCGAAAGCGGAACCTGTCACCCAACCGTTACGATAGTCCCCGCCCATATAGCGAGGCGTTCCCCATGTGCTCACGACATAGAGCTTGCTGCTGTCTTCCACCGCTCGCATAAGGCGCAAAGACACCCTGGCTCGCTTGAGGAGCGGATAAGAGAGGTGGGTAAACCGATAGGCATAGGAAAACTCACCACGGTGCGCCTTGACTTGCGGACGCAATTCCACCGTCTCCGCCAAGGTTCCCCTGCCCAATGAGAGCTGGGCGCCAGGAACTTGGAACACACTAGGCCTGTCCCATCTCACCACATTGAACGGCTTGACTGGTCGTTTGCGTGGAATGACGGTTTTCTTTCCCTCCACGGAAAACTCATAGGTAGAGACATTGCCATGGATATCACTCAACACATACTTGAGATGATAAACCCGCTCCTCGTTGAAATCCACCACTCCCCTTAAGGCATTGGTCTTGAATATGGGAAGCGCAAGGCCAGGCAAAACCCATGAACGCATATACCACACATTGGAGCGCAGGTAATGCTGATAGTCTCCCCAATAATTTACTTGCAAGTCAGTGCCTGCGGGTATCGTGGAAAGATCACTTTGGAATACCAACTGGTTGTCCACGAAAAGTTGGGTGAGACGCACTCCATAATTATTATAGGTAGCTTCGCTGTAGTCGTTGGCCCAAATGCCAAAGCCCACTTTTCCCCAAGCGGTAAAACGAGAGGAGAGATGATGGGACGGGAAACCAAACACTTGCTTGCTGGCGGTGCCGTTGAAAACACCTTCCCCCTCCATAGGCGTGGCCATGAAGCCATGAGCCTGCGGAGGCGTGGTGTCTTTCACCAACCCTGGAATATACTGCAAGGCATCGTGCTTGGCCCAAGTACGATTGTCCAACAGCTCCAAATGCAGGTGTGGAGCTTGCGAGGCGCCTGTATTCCCACTTTGGGCGATGATATCACCCTGGGCAACAGGCACCTCGTAGGGTTTGAAACGAAAACATCCCGTAGACTGCCTGGACAGGTATTGGTGACGACGCAATACCGCTTTAATGCGTGGAGAGAACGCCTTCAAGTGACAATACACGCTAGTGTAGCCCTGAGGATGGCGCACATAGACCGCATTGCCAAAGCCGTACATTCCAACGGTGACTTGGGAAACATAACCATCACCGATGGAAAGCATGGCCTTTCCCTCTACCTGGCCCGTTTTTACGTCAATACCACCATGGAAATGGTTGGGTCTAGGCTCTCCGAAGTTACCCGCCAAGGTAACCTCGTAATGTACGGGACTGGAGAAAGTCACTTGCGCTGCCAATGCCAAAGAGGCGAAAAGCGCGCTCAGCATGCCTTGAAGCTCATATCGAGTCCCTTCACGCTATGGGTCAAAGCACCCACGGACACAAAGTCGACACCCTGCTCGGCATAATCACGGATAGTGTCAAACGTGATACCGCCTGATGATTCCACCTCGTAACGATGGGCAATAAGGTCTACGGCTTTCTTCGTGTCTGCCACGGTAAAATTATCGAGCATGATGCGATCTATTCCCCCATGGCCAAGCACCTGTCGCAGCTCATCGAAATCACGCACTTCTATCTCTATCTTCAAGTCAAGCCCTTTCTCCTTGAGGTAAGCGTGGCAACGATCAATAGCGTTCTCGATACCTCCAGCGAAATCTATGTGATTATCCTTGAGTAATATCATGTCAAACAGACCTATACGATGGTTCATTCCCCCACCAATCTTCACGGCCTGCTTCTCCAGCATGCGCATGCCAGGAGTAGTCTTGCGGGTGTCCAACACGTGAGTACCCGTTCCTTCCAGACGCTTCACGTAACGCTGGGTCATAGTGGCGATACCGCTCATGCGCTGCATAATGTTAAGCATGAGGCGCTCGGTCTGCAGCAAAGAGCGCACCTTGCCCGTCACAACCATGGCAACATCACCTTTCTTCACGTGCGTACCATCTTCCATCAACACTTCAACCTGCATGGTGGGGTCAAAACGGGCGAATACACGCTTGGCTACTTCCACGCCTGCCAAGATGCCTTCTTCCTTGATGAGCAACTGGCTCTTGCCCATGGCGTCTTCAGGAATACAGCACAAAGTGGTATGGTCTCCATCGCCGATATCCTCGGCGAATGACAAGTCTATCAACTTGTCTTCCAATTGGTCTACAGTCAACATTTTCTCTTGTCGTATTAGGTTTAACTTGCAGTGTGTTATCTCGTAGAGTTCAACCTACGTCCCAGATGATAGGCTCGCAGGATGCCCTCTTCATCTCTCTTTATATCAATGCGCCCACCCAGCCATTCTGTCATGGGCAGCTCATCGCGGAACTCATAGCAGTTCACCACCTTGTCGGCGAATATTTCCACTACCGCCCGCACCAGCGTCATATTGTTTTCCACCACTATCTCGTGTGCACCACACCTACGCACCTCTTCCATTTCCAGCCTATCTATCCGTGTTCACTTGCTTTATCGGCCCTGCTGGAGTTATCCGTTTTGGGGCTGGGGCTTTCGCTCCCTTGTTCACGGGAGGCATCGCATTCTTCTTCACGGGGCCTCTCAAAGGTCCGTTCTCCACGGGCAAAGGCTGACTCGGGCGCATAGGAGATGGCGAAGAGATATTGCTGGCAGGTTTTCCCAAACTATCCACGCCAAGGGGACGAGCCTTGTTGAAAGAAGGCCTTCTCACAGGTTGCCTGTCCCTGACGTGCATTTTGATAAGACGGATGTTCTGGATAATCATCAATTTAAACGTGGTCTTAGAGCCCGCGGGATCTCCAGGATTATTAAACATCATGTATCCGCTCACTTTCTTGATGCCCAGGCTATCCCTATCCTCCACCATCAAGCTATAGTGTTGCGAATTCTGTGGACGAACCATTTGGGAGGTCACGCTATCGTTGGCGAATTGTATCGCCAACAGGGCGATGCCATTGCGCATGCCATCCTGGATGAGGAACTTCGTATCAAACTCCAGCAAGAAACGGTCTCCTTTGTGGAAGCTGGTATCAGCCGCCATGGAGAAATAATAATAATTAAATGGATCTATCGCGGGAAGCACCATAGCACGTGCACCATTCCAGATATTGGCGGTATCGCCTTTCGCAGACTGCTCACCAAACTTCTCTAATTCAGTAACCGTGGCACCGAGGGAAACCGCTTCCTTGTTCAAGCGATCATAAAGATTCTCATACACCTTCTGCAGCAGTTCCGTATGCCGCGTATAATACACCATGGAGGAGTCAAACTGCGCTTGCGTCACCTCATGCTTGCGCAATACCGCCAACCGGTAGGCATACATGTCCGAGGAGGAAAGCCGTTCTGTCTCGGCGGCCGCTTGCGTAAGATGATAATCATAAAGTATCTCCTCCATCTTTCCTTCTGACAAGACATCGGAAGGCAAAGATGGTTTGCATGACTGAAAGAGCGGCGCGATCGCAAACGCCATCATGAACAGGAGGGTAAAACGTAAAGAAGAGAAACGTTTCCGCATGTTTGCTCGTTATTTTTTCTTGTTTCCCTTTCCTATGTTCAAATCTTCTGTCAGGGAAAGCTCAAACTCCTTGCGCATCAACACCAATATGCTCAGCGTACCAGTGCAGACGCAGACATCAGCGAAATTGAATACCGGGGAGAAGAAAGTGAACTCATTCCCGCCAATGAAAGGCAACCAGCTGGGCCACGTCGTCGTGAAGAACGGGAAATAAAACATATCTACCACCTTGCCCATCAGTACCGATTCATAACCCGTGCCGAAGGGAACGAAATAGGCAGTGTAATAAGGCGAAGACGCACTGAATATCAACCCGTAGAAAGTTGAGTCTATCATGTTACCAATAGCACCCACAATGATAAGCGACACCAGCAAGATATATGCTGGACGACGCTGATTGCGCAACAATATCCGGATGTATATCAGCAGGAATACGATAGCCACCAAACGGCAAACGCTGAGCGTAAGCTTGTTGAAAAAGCTTATGCCCCAAGCCATACCGTTGTTCTCGATAAACTCTATAAAAAACCAATCCGTCACACGCACTGACTCGCCGAGGCAAAAATGCGTCTTGACATATATCTTGATGACTTGATCTATCAACAACAGCAAGAGCATAAATGCCGCGACGAGCCAACCGTTGAGATGCCTGGATGCTTTCATCACGGAGTTACTTATTCTTTCTGGCGTTCTTGGAAGCAACGCTCAATGTAGCATGGGGAACGGCGCGGAGACGCTCCTTGGGTATCAACTCTCCCGTCATGCGATCCACCCCGTAGGTTTTGTTGGCGATGCGCACCAAAGCTGCCTCCAAGCCCTTGATGAACTTCTGCTGGCGTTGTGCCATCTGTATGATTTCCTCTTTGCTCTGAGCCTCGCTGCCCTCTTCGAGAGCCTTATAAGTGGGCGATGTGTCTATCACGTCATTGCTATTGGCATTGGTCAATTGCGCCATCATTTCCTTATAATCCCGGCGAGCCAAAGCAAGCTTCTCATTGATGATGTCGCGGAATTCATTCAGCTCCTCATCAGAATAACGTCTTTCTCCTGTTGCCATAGTCAATAAATTATAGGGTTAAACAATTAATTCTTCTCCACAAGAATACGCAACTTAAAGCCATCGAAGTCGGCCTCCGCTCCTTCATTGTCCGACAAGACAATCTCGTCAGCCAGCACTTGCGACTGTATGTAATCCTTGAACGTTGCCACGGCTGCGTCAGCCTGCTCGTTGGGAGATATTGTCACCTTAACGCGGTCGGTTATCTCCAGTCCTATATCCTTCCTTATGTTTTGGATGCGATTAATCAACTCGCGAGCCATGCCTTCATTGAGCAACTCGTCGGTAAGCTCCACCTCCAAGGCCACTGTCAGGTTGCCCTCGTTGGAAACCAACCAGCCTGGCATGTCCTCGCTAATCACCTCGACATCGGCCAAGTCCACAACGACTTCCTGACCTTCTATAAGCAAACTGATGCTGCCGTCTCTTTCCAGCTGAGCAATATTGGTCTGATCCAAGGCTTCCATTTGAGCCGCGATTCCCTTCATGAGCTTGCCAAACTTCTTTCCCATCACACGGAAGTTACACTTCACCTTCTTCACCAATATACCCTGGCTCTCAACAAACTGCAATTCCTTGACGTTAACTTCGTTCTTAATCAAGTCCGCCACCGCTGCTATACGAGTCTTTTGCACCTCGTCTACCGCGGGTATCATAATCTGCTGCAGTGGCTGTCGCACCTTAATATTCACCTTGCGACGAAGCGCCAACACCATCGAGGTCACCTTTTGGGCAATGGCCATGCGCTCTTCCTCTTCGCTGTCGATAACCTTTTCATCCACAACAGGGAAGTCCTCCAAATGCACGCTCCGCTTTCCGCCCAAATCTTGATAAAGCTCATCCGCATAGAAAGGAGCGAAAGGAGCCAATAGTTTGCTGACTGTCAAGAGACAAGCGTAAAGCGTCTGATAAGCGCTCAACTTGTCTTCGCTCATTTCCTTACCCCAGAAGCGTTTACGATTAAGTCGCACATACCAATTGCTGAGGTCATCGTTGACAAAGCTCTCTATCAGCCTGCCCGCACGGGTGGGGTCATAATTCTCCAACTCCTTGGTAACTCCCTTGACCAGGGTATTCAGGCAAGAGAGTATCCAGCGGTCTATCTCCGGACGACGTTCCATGGGCACCTGTTCCGCCATTGGGTCGAAATCGTCGACATTAGCGTACAAGGCAAAGAAGGAATAAGTATTATATAATGTGCCAAAGAACTTGCGGCGCACCTCGTCCACCCCATTGGGATCAAATTTCAGGTTATCCCAAGGCTCACTATTGGTCATCATATAGAAACGCACAGCGTCTGATCCATACTTTCCTATCATCTCAAATGGGTCCACGACATTGCCCACATGCTTGCTCATCTTGTTTCCCTTCGCATCAAGCACCAAGCCTGAAGATATCACGTTCTTGAACGACACGGAATCGAACACCATCGTGGCAATAGCGTGCAGCGTGAAAAACCATCCACGAGTTTGGTCAACTCCCTCATTGATAAAATCAGCGGGGAAGAATTTTGGAGGAATCGGTGTTCCCTCATAACGACAAGCTATCATTGCCTCACGGTCAGCCTCGGTGCCACTTGCCATTTCTCCCTCAAAGGGATAATGCAACTGCGCATAAGGCATGGAACCTGAATCAAACCATACGTCTATCAAATCGGCCTCACGATACATGGGCTTGTTCGCCTCACTTACCAAGACGATCTGATCCATATAAGGACGATGCAAGTCTATCTTGTCATAATTGGACTGACTGTAATCTCCTGGCACAAAGCCTTTATCCTTCAAAGGATTGCTCTGCATAAAACCAGCGGAAACAGACTTCTCTATCTCATCATAGAATTCTCTCAGACTACCGATACACTTCGTATTACGGTCTTCGTCACGCCAAATAGGCAGAGGAGTTCCCCAGAAACGAGAACGAGAGAGATTCCAATCATTCAGATTCTCCAGCCAGTTGCCAAAGCGACCTGTTCCAGTAGATTCTGGATGCCAATTGATGGTATTATTTAGTTCTACCATCCGCTCTTTTTTGTCAGTGTCCTTAATGAACCAACTGTCCAGGGGATAATACAACACAGGCTTATCCGTGCGCCAACAATGGGGATAATTGTGCACATGCTTCTCTATCCTATAAGCGGAACCTTCCTGCTTCATCTCCATGGCAATGACGATATTTAGGTCTTCCGCCTTCTCGCTAGCTTTCTTGTCCCATACCCCACCAGGGTTGAACTTGGGATCATAAGAGTTTTTCACGTAGTCCCCCGCATGATGGCCGTACTTTTCCACAGACACGCACGCATTCACAAAATTGGCATCCAACTCTTCAATCAAGAAATACTTACCTTGCAAATCCACCATTGGGCGGGTCTCGCATTTCTTATCTACCAAATAAAGGGCTGGAATGTTTGCGTCCTTCGCCACTTTGGCGTCATCAGCGCCGAATGTCGGGGCGATATGCACAATACCTGTACCATCTTCTGTAGTGACATAATCACCCGCTATCACACGGAAGGCTTGATCCTCCATTTCCACAAAGGTGTCCTTCGCATTCTCTGAAGTGAAAACCTTCTCGGGATGCGCCTCGGCGTATTCTTTCACGAAAGCGGGAGAAAGCGCGTCAACCTTTTCGCAAGGCTTAACCCAAGGCATCAGCTGGGCATAATGGAGGCCAACCAAGTCCGTTCCCTTGTATTTGCCAATGACTTTATAAGGTATTTCTTTTTTCGCCTTGTCATAAGGTGGCAGTTCTCCCTCTATCACCTCAGCTTCCGGCTTCAAATATGCTTTCACCAAATCTTCAGCCATGACAAACGTCATAGGCTCTCCCGTGTAAGGATTATAAGACTGGATAGCCACATAATCAAATTTCGGACCCACACACAAAGCCGTGTTAGAGGGCAATGTCCATGGCGTAGTGGTCCAAGCCAAGAAATAGGGCTTGCCCCATTTTGTCCACTCTTCTTTGGGATCCTTAATCAAGAATTGCGCGGTTACCGTGGTATCTTTCACGTCACGGTAACAACCCGGCTGATTCAACTCATGCGAACTCAAGCCCGTGCCTGCCGCTGGAGAATAAGGTTGAATGGTATATCCTTTATACAACAAGCCCTTGTCATAGAGCTGCCTCAGGAGCCACCACAATGTCTCAATATACTTATTGTCATAAGTGACATAAGGATGGTCCAAATCCACAAAATAACCCATCTTTTCCGTCAGTTCGCGCCACTCAGCGGTGAACTTCATCACGTTTTCACGGCATTTATGATTATAATCCTCTGTGGATATGTATTTCTCGGAGTCGTGGTTATCTATATCTTTCTTGGTGATTCCCAATTCTTTCTCCACGCCAAGCTCAACGGGAAGTCCATGGGTATCCCATCCAGCCTTACGGGGCACTTGATAGCCCCGCATGGTTTTATATCTATTAAATGTATCCTTAATACTGCGCGCCAGCACATGGTGAATACCAGGATGACCATTTGCCGATGGAGGGCCTTCGAAAAATATAAATTGTGGACATCCTTCTCTTGTGGCAATAGTCTGGTGGAAGACATCATTCTTCTCCCATTCCGCTAATATCTTTTCGTTAGTCCTTGTCAAGTCAAGGCCTTTATATTCGGCAAATCTCTTGGCCATATTCGTACTCTTTTTTTCGTATAACTTTTTTATAGAGCGCAAAGGTAGCAAAAAATTATCTTACACACAAATCTATCACATATTTTCTGCGTCTTGCATCCACATCGCCGCCATAGCATCAGAGGGCATGCGCCAATCTCCGCGAGGGCTCAAACTTACGCTGCCCACCTTGGGGCCATCAGGCAAGCAAGAACGCTTGAATTGTTGGCTAAAGAAACGACGCACGAACACACGCAACCATTTCTTAATGGTCTCCTCGTCATAAGTTTCTGGATCATTAGGGCCTAACTTCACACGTTTGGACTTATTCTCAATAAACGCGTTTTTTGCCAACATGAATATCTTTTTGGGACTGAAACCAAACCGCAAGAAATAATACAAGAAAAAATCATGCAACTCATATGGCCCTACCAAATCTTCAGTCTTTTGCTGGATGTTTCCCTTCTCGTCCGCTGGAATCAGCTCGGGGCTAATCGGCGTGTCAATAATGTCTTGAAGCGTCTGCGCGCTTTGGTCGTCCACCTCGCGCTGAGCCACATAATTCACGAGATACCTTATCAAAGTCTTTGGCACGCTTGCGTTTACGCCATACATGCTCATATGGTCACCATTATAAGTAGCCCATCCCAACGCCAATTCGGAAAGGTCACCCGTGCCTACCACCATGCCGTTCAATTTGTTCGCCATGTCCATCAACACTTGCGTGCGTTCCCTTGCCTGGGAATTCTCGTAGGTAACATCATGAACGGAAATATCATGGTTTATATCCTCAAAATGCTGAGTAACGGCATCTACAATACTTACCTCCTTGACTGTAATCCCGAGACTACGCATCAATTCCATCGCGTTATTATAAGTTCTTCCCGTAGTGCCGAACCCTGGCATTGTCACGCCCACAATTCCCTTACGGCTTCTCTTCAACTTATCAAAAGCTTTCACGCACACCAACAACGCCAACGTGGAATCCAGTCCACCGCTGATACCTATCACCGCCGTTTCGGCATGGGTATGCACCAGTCGTTTCACCAAACCCATCACCTGGATGTTGAAGATCTCTTCACAAGAGACCTCCATGTCCTCCATAGCCGGAATGAAAGGATGAGGAGAGACCGTGCGTTCCAATTTAAACTCCCGCTCCATCTCCTTGGAGAAAGCGTCAATAATCCTTATGCCAAACTGCTTGTCGAGCAGCGAGAATTTCACGTTTCGTTGCGCATTGACATAAGTGGAATTCCCCCGACGTTCCGAGCGGAGTTTCTCCACGTCAATCTGCGTCATCATTATTTGCGGCTCAAGACTGAAACGAGCCGCCTCAGCCAACAGCTTGCCATTCTCGTATATCATGGCGTTTCCACCATAGACCACGTCTTGGGTGCTCTCCCCAAACCCACAACTGCTATACACGTACCCTGTCATCGTACGGGCACTCTGTTGGCTCAGCAGACTCTTCAAGTAGTCATGCTTACCTATCAGCTCATCACTGGCGGACAGATTGAAAACAATGTCCGCGCCCGCCAACGCCAACTTGTTACTCGGCGGAGCGGGAGCCCATACATCCTCGCATATCTCAATGCCAAAGAGCACACCGTCAGCAGTGCGGAACAACTGGACGTCAGCGGTCATGTTCACGACATTCCCCGCATACCTCAGTTCCATGTCACGCAAATCCTGGGCGGAGGCGAACCATCTCTTCTCATAAAACTCACTATAATTGGGCAGGTAGAACTTGGGCACCATGCCCAATACGTGCCCTTTCTGGATAACAACAGCGCAATTGAGCAACAAGTTGCCCACGGGAACGGGAGCACCAACGATGGCGATGATATCCAACTTGCGAGTAAAATCCATCAAACGCATAACGCCCTGCTCTACCCTGTCAAGCAACAACTGTTGGCGGAATAAGTCCTGGCAAGTATACCCTGTCAGTGACAACTCTGGGAAAACTATCACTTCCACGCCCTTGCCTTCCGCCTGGATGACCAGGTTCTCTATTTGCTCTACATTGTAGGCAACGTCACCAACTCTCACGGAGGGAATGGCGCTGGCAACTTTCACGTATCCGTAGTTCATGTCCTCGCTTTCTTATTATTTAATGGTCACTTGAGTCGCTCCGTATCCATACTCCCGAAATGAAGCGTCCTGATAGGGACAACGCTTGTAACGATAATTCAATTCATGAATGATGGCTTGACGCAACACACCCTCCCCTTTGCCATGTATGAAAATAATCTTTTGGCCTTTATGGTTCATGTGTTCCTTCATCGTCTTGCGAAACACCTCCATCTGATAATTCAAGATTTCCGCGGAGCTCATGCCCGCGGTAGTGTCCAGCAACTCGTTGATATGCAAGTCCACCACTATCTCTCCATTCTCCTCCCGCTTGGTCTTGGAAGCCGTATTCACTATCAGTTGCTTATCCTTGTACATTTGCCGCTTCAGCTTATCGGCATCCATTGTCACCAGCTGCCCCAGCTCGTCATTCTCCACGATTGTGTACAACAAGGCTGGTTGCTCAAAGAAATCGTTCTCAGTAAACGTGTGCAATTTGTAGAACTTCACGGGGTCAATGCGAAACCGCACGTCCACGGCGGGTTTCAGTATAAAGCTTTTCTCACGTTTATACGCCATCAGCTGTATGGCGATATGCCCCATGTCACCGAGTTCTTCTCTCCCGAATTCCTCAACGAAGAGCTTCGTGTTAGGTTCCACTTCCCCTTCTGCCTTCAAGTTCCAAGCGTTCCCCTCCGCGGTGAAATACGCGAAGCGGATATAATAATTGCAATCATTCACGATATATGACTCAAAGCGGGTCTGGGTAATCTCCTTGATGTCGAGAGGGGCAAACGCAAGGTAAACGGACAACTTATTTCCGCCTTCACGCTCCTCTGCTGGCATACGGAAAGTGACCTCCCTGCTGGCGGGGTCATCATCCACCTCCATGGAAACGTCTTCCTCGCCATCATCCAACAATGACTTCACGCTGCGATTGCTCGTACCAGCGGGAGATGGATTGGAAGAAGCGGCCGTCTTTCCGCTTACGACTTTCCCCATATCGTAATTCTCGCTGGCCACAAGCACCACGTCATTGATGGCCATAGGTATCTGGAAACCATCCTCGTCCTCCACCAAAACGATATTCTTACCCTGGAAGCCTGCGACAACGCCACCTCCCGTCTCACTCAAAAACCTTACTTTATCTCCTATTTTCATGTCTTTCCTATTATATATATATGTATTATAACGCATGCTTGGCGAGCCATGACAACCGCCTTGAACATCGGCGGCAAAGTTACGGAAATTCTCTGGAATATCCTCCGAATTGCGGCAGATTAACGCAACAGAATTTGAAAATTAGAGAGTTAGAAGTAAATCGCAGAAATTAAACAGACGGGAATGCAGCTTTCTCGTGTGAGGAGGACAAGATATCATATATGCGTGAATGACATTCCGCTTGTGCGATGGTCCAGACAGAAAACGAATGAATGGAGAAACGGTTTGGAAATTGCACCTGCAAGGCAGGATAAAGGACTGAAAATATAGAATGTACTCTCCCCAAAACAAAAAAATCATTTGGTAATAATGCGTTATCATCAAAAACAAGTATCTTTGTTCCATCAACGAGTAATATATGAACATACCAAATATAAGATTATTAAATCAGCAGCTAGTGAGTCCGCAAATGTCAGATGTTCATGAGTTGGTCGCATGGATGGGGATGTTGCAAGCCCAAGAATACACAATGATGCGTTGGGCTGTCGGCATTCGCCTGAGGCAGCCCTCCATGTCATCATTCCGTAAAGCCTATGATTCAGGGCAAGTTGTCAGGGCACATTTGTTTAGATGTACATGGCAGTTAGTGGCGGCTGAAGATTTGCGCTGGATGTTAAGATTGTGCGCCAACAAAAACAAGAAGGCCATTAGGTATTACGGGCACGATATTTCTGAAAAAGACTTTGGACACGCCTGTGACCTCATCTGTCAAACACTTTCCGGACATCAGTCCATGACCAAAGAAACCATTATTGCTCATTTAAGGGGACTTGGACTTTCAGGCGATACCTATACAATGAATAAATATCTTCAAATGGCTGAAGCAGAAGGTCTGATATGCAGCGGATATCTTGATGACAATCAAAACACATACGCTTTGGTTGACGGACGGATACCATTAGCAAATGAACCCTCACGTGAGGAATCAATAATTCTGCTTGCAAGAAAATATTTCCGCAGCCATTCACCGGCCACTTTGAAAGACTTTGTATGGTGGACAAACCTCAGTGCAGGTGAATGTAAAAACGCTATAAATTCCATCTTCAACGAATTGACTGCGGAACGCTATAATGATGATACATATTATATACATCAAGATTGTAGGACAAAAGGCTGCCGCAAGAAAATCCTATTGTTGCCTTCTTATGACGAATATCTGATAGGCTATAAGAGCCGCCATCATGCGATTGCCAAACAGTTTTGCCAACAAGCCTACAACAAGAATGGCATTTTCTATCCTGTTATTGTGCAAAATGGTGATGTTATAGGAAATTGGCATCCGTGCAAGAAGGCAAACTTCTTCGAAGATGGATGTAAGGTGGATATTTCAGGATTACTTTCGGATTTCCATAAATTCATGGAATGATTTCCGCGGCATTTTTGGGTGATAATGGCAAAATGCGTAGCGCATATGGCCTCGCTGGGCATGGGAGCGAGTTGCCACGATGATGGAACCATATTAGGTCGCTCAACAAAACAAGTTATTTTCATGGACAAAACAACTTATTTTCGCGGGCAAAATAAGTTAAATCGCAGAGCAAATCAAGTTATTTTCATTGGCAAAATAACTTGTTTTGAAAAACCGCATGAATAGGGAGAAAAACGCAGTAGTACTGAAATGGAATATCAGTAGTACTGAAATTGAAAATCAGTACTACTGATATTGAAAAGGAGTGTACTGACTTTTTGGGGGCACATCTTTTATCCCAAATCGATCATTAGACTTTGGATGGATTGCTCACTTATGGCTAGAGGCTTGCTTTTCGGTTTGCCGAAGGCGTAGCGGGCTACGTCGAGGCAAGACGGAGAGCAAGACGCAGGCAGAAGCGGGCAAGATGCCAAAGAGCTTCTCTTTAGAGGAAAATGGGGGCTTATGCAGTCTAATGACCGATTTGGGGTTATGCCCGTTTGCTTTACTGTCTTCCAATTCCATGAATTACCGCCAAGGGGAGACGCGGCACGCCATGTCTCTACTGGGTTTCAGTGTATTTAACGTGAGCTCGACGAATCTCCACTTGTGCATGTAACCTGTCATTGCCAAAGTTATATCAACATATTCCCCCTCTCCGCGGAAGCGGAGAAGCATGGAGACCTTCCTTATGGCCGTATCGCCATCAAGGTATCAACAGCGAAGAGTCTCCATAGCTCAAGAAACGGAAGTCGTGAGCCAAGGCGTAGTCGTAAACGGCTTCCCAGTCTCCATGAAGAAAAGCGCTCACCAGCAACAGCAACGTGCTTTGCGGTTGATGGAAATTGGTGACCAGCGCATTGATAATCTTGTAGGTATAACCTGGGGCGATGATGATTTGGGTGCTGCTATGCAAAGCCTGCAACCCATGCCTGTCCAAGAAAGAGACGATATTCTCGATGGCGCGCCGTGGCGTGATGCCATTTACCAAACCTCCTTCCGCTCCGTCATCATAGGGAGTCCACTGGTTCACGTGCAAATCAGACTCCGAAGCGTCGGGATGGGTCTCCAAGTAAACGCCCATGTAATAGAGGCTCTCGATAGTCCTGACGCTAGTGGTGCCCACCGCGATAGCCTTGCAATCGTGGCGCAACAGCTTCTCCAGTGTAGACTTTCTCACTACGATATACTCGGAATGCATCTCGTGCCCTTCTATTTCCTTGGCTTTCACGGGCTTGAAGGTGCCGGCGCCTACATGAAGCGTCACTTCCTCCCGGTCAATGCCCTTCTCGTCTAAAGCGGCCAACACAGCGTCGGTAAAATGAAGGCCAGCCGTAGGAGCCGCCACGCTCCCTTTTATCTTGGAATACACCGTCTGATAAGTAGTCTTGTCGCTTTCTTGCGTCTTTCTGTTCAGATATGGAGGGATAGGCAATTCGCCTACCGCGTCCAGCACTTGCGCGAAAGTGACATCATCGTTGCCCCAATCCAAATCTATCCAGTAATTTGTCCCTTTGGCCTCGATGTCCCTACGCATGGTGGCAGACAAAGTCAAGCTTTCGCCATTCAATTCAAATGGCAGGCGCAAACTGCCCTCTTTCCACTTTTTCAAATTGCCCACCATGCACAGCCATGAGCAATGGCCCTTCGCCTGGAACATCCGCTCATAATCCGCCGGCAAGGCTGGCTCCATCAAGAAGACCTCTATCAAGGCTCCCGTCTCCTTGCGGAAATGCAGACGAGCCTGTATCACCCGCGTATTGTTGAATATCATCAAAGCGCCCTGAGGCAAATAGGACGGTAAGTCTAGGAACAAGTCTTCCCCGATTTCGCCGTGCTTGTAGACAAGCAGCTTGGAATGGTCTCGTTGCGCCAGTGGAAACTTGGCTATCCTTTCATCAGGCAACTCATAGGTATAGTCGCTGATGTGTATGTGTTTTGTATTCATCATGTTACGTATTAACCAAAAGGATTCCCCTTATAAACGTATAGGCCACGATAAGGAACAATATATTCAATATCAAGTTCATGTCTCTCCGCTCATAGCCACTGCTCGTGTAATAGGAAGACACATAACGGCTGCCGGTGGACAACTTACGGTACGCTCTCACATAGAGCATGTAAACCAATCCGCCCGCCAAGGCTCCCCACGCGATACCCACCAAGACATCGCCAGGATAATGCACCCCTAAGTAAAGACGGGTCCAGCAGTTCAGCAGCGACCACATCACCAAGGCAATGGTCACCCGTTCGCTCTTCATAAGCAAACTGAAGAAAACCGCAATCGACATCGTGTTAGCCGCATGGGCGGAGAAGAAACCGTAGCTAGTCTCTCTCAGATTGTTCACCGTATCTATCGTGTACTTGATGACAGGGTCATTGGTGGGACGCCACCTGGCAACAAACGGCTTACACAGAAAGTCCGCCATGCCGTCCGCGAGAACTATGCAGAGTAGCGCGCTGCCTACCACCAGCATAATCTGGGACATGGTCTGATTGTTTTTGATGACTACATACAGCAAAGTTATATAAAGCGGCACCCACGTCAGTCCCGAAGTGAGCGACATCACCACTCCATCCAACATCAAGTTGTCGCTGCCATTAAAAAAACGCAACACTTGTTGGTCTAGCTGTATCCAGTATTCTATATCCACCAAATTATATCTCCTCGATTTGTGAAGCCAAAACCCATCCTGTCCTGCCATCGCTCAACTTGATGCCGCGCCAAGGATGAATCGTTTTATCCGTGATGTCAACACGGGTTCCTTCATGAATGACAAACACATCGCCACTTGTTTTAGATGGTGTTTTCTTCACGTTGACAGTTGGGGAAATTACTATCGCCCCACATTTACGCTCAATCGCCAACTTCTGCTGATAAGCAAAAAAAGTCGACAATATAAACAGGAAGAGGAAAAAGATTCCGCCAAAGAATCCCACCTTTCTCATTATCACACTGGAGGAGAAAAGATAGAGCAGCACCAGCAGAAGCGTCACCACGACAGCCGTGATGCCCAAACCAGCCCAACTATCCACTCCCATGAGGTTGACCAGTGAGCGATAACCCGCGACATAAAACATCTCATCGTTTACGGGTATCTTATCGATTGTTTTAGAACGGGCGAACTCCAGGTTGAAGTTGATGTCATCATCTCCTGGCGACAATATTCTCGCACGTTCATAGGCCAATATGGCTTGTGTCAGATTATCGCTGCGGAAATAAGCGTTGCCTAGATTATAATAGACCTCTGCCGAGACACCTTCTTTCAGCACTTCCTGGTAATCCTTGATAGCCTGCTGATAATTACCTTTTTGATACTCCCTGTCACCATTCTCCTTGGTCGCGGCATTGACCGATAAGGCCAGCATGGCTAACAGAGACAGTAATATCAATCGGAAACTCTTGGTCCTCCCGTTCTTTCGGGAAGCCTTGATAGCCTGCTCTATATCCATGATCGCGGTCATGGCGGACTCAAAAGTCTTGTCCATGTTTCCTTTGGGGTCGCCAGGAGCGTATCTTTCAAATTCACACTCGTCTAATGCCGAGGTAAACTTGCCTATAGTGCCTTCATCCACCATGCGCTCGCTAAGTCTTTCCTGTATGTTCTCACGAGATAGTTGTTCCACACGCATATTCAACTTATTGCTCACATAATCCCATAATGCCCTAAGCACCTCATCATAGAAAGCGGCCTGATGACCTTGCTTCCTCAAAAGGTCTGCCTTGCGCAATCGCTTGGTAGCCATCTTCTTTGCCCTGTTAGAACGGGCTTTTACCAAATCGGCATTTTCGATAGCCCTGCGCCGGAATATAACCAACAACGCACAGAAGGTAACCAGCGGCACCAATAGACATATCCAATAATTAACGCTGCCATAGAAAAAGTCCTCGCCCTTCATCAGCTCCACGGCACCCTGCTTGATAGGGCGAATATCTTTCTGTTCCGCGGCAATCTGGTTTCCGCTCCCCGAAGAGCCCTCATCGCCTTTGGCTACCTTCAACGTAAAAGACTGGGTTTTAATAGTACGATAAGCGTTCTCCGCCGTATCATAATAAGTAAAAGAGACAGGTGGAATAGTATACTCTCCCTGGTTACGGGGTACTGCCAGGAAGTCATATATCATATTACCCTCAACGCCGTTGGCTGTCAGTTTCGTCTTGTCAGTTACCTTAGCGTCATATTTGTCAAAGTCTTTCGGAAGCTCAATGGTAGGTTGTTTCAATAATTTCAGGTTGCCAATTCCTCCCACCACCACTCTTATGTTAATGGGGTCACCTGCTTTTGCCTCTTTGTTGTCCAACGTGGCCGAGATATTGAAACGACCGACACCGCCCGAGAAATCCGCTGGACGCTTGGGCAATGGGTCTACTTTTATAGAAATACCTGGAGCCGTGATATTCTTGTTAACCTCTATATAACCAGAGCCACCATTAAAGAAAGCCTCTAAAGGGTCAACGTTTCGGTTTTGCTGCACCACGATACCCTTAAAAACAATACTTGGTATTTCCAACTCGCCTGTCATCTGGGGATACATCACGTATTGGCTCCATGTCACACAACGATAAGGGCGACCATTGACCATCTCTGTATGAAAAGACTTTTGGTTGGGCAGCTTCACTTCCTGGGTATGAAAACCTTTCAGGTCGGGCATTTTCCCCTCTAGCTGCGTCAGTTCCACTTGTGTGTATACCTTATAGGTTAACAGCACAGGCTCTTGCTCGTGTACCCTCCTCTTATTTGCCGATACCTTAATGAAAAGATCATTGCCCGTAATGGCGGAACCCGCGTCACGCATGCCGGGCGCATAATCAGAATCGCCATGCATTCTAGGCGCACCGCTATGCGTGCGGGCTGTCTGCTTTGCCACGTGCAATTTCGTGGGATGCGAAGACACGCGCTTGCCATTTACCGTAGCGTGAGCCGCAGGAATGGAATAAGAGCCTTCCTTGTCCGCGAAGACCGTAAAAGTAAATGTGGCGGAAGAGGAAGAACTGGCATGATTGCCATCTATTTGGTAACTGATTTGAGAGGAGACATAAGGGCCTGCCACAACTTCCAAGCCGTCGGGGAAAGCGTCTGCCCTGAAATTCTCCACTTCCTTTGAGTCCACAGTATATGCCACGCGGAAGTTCTCTCCCTCGAATACCTGACGTGGGGCTTTTACAGACATCTGTTGTGCCAAGGCCGGCGCAATCGCCTGCAGCAACAATGCCATCAACCATATTTCTATGCGTAACGTTCTCGTCATAGGCGTACCTCCTTCATCACCAGTTCTTCTCTAAAGACTTTTTGCGTGGTTGCGACAAAGCTTTCTGTATTTTCCGCTTTGTAGCCTTCTCGCTTTGTACGGCCGCATTGAGCATCTGCTCAGCATTTTCCCTGCTCATCTTATCTTGGTCAGGCTTCTGCCGTTGGTCTTTATTTTTATCTTTATCTTGGTTTTTATCTTGGTCTTGCTTATTCTGTTTCTTATCTTGCTCTTTCTTGTTCTTGTCTTTGTTTTTGTCTTGCTGGGGCTGGTTTTTCAATAACTTTTGGCAGAGAGCCAAGTTATACCTCGTCTCATTGTCTTTAGGATTATTGCGCAAAGCCATTTTGTAAGCGTCTATAGCTTGAGCGTATTGTCTATGGTTCTGCCATATCGTACCTATATTATGATAGGACATAGCTTTTCTCATTGGGTTCTGTTCCAGCTGTGCCGCCGTAACATATTGCCGCAGTGCCATGGAGTCTTTCTGCTGAGCCATGAGCGCACAAGCCAGATTATAATTTGCTTGGGGATTCTCCTTGTTTTGGGCTAAGGCCTTTCGGTATTGCGTTTCCGCTTTCACCCACTCGCCTTTAGCATACGCACGATTTCCCTCACGTATCAACTGACGGTCTGTCTGGGCCAAAACCGTGACAGTCGTCAACGTATGCATAACCAATAACAAGATGTATATTTTCGTCTTCATCTGCCTATTGCCTCTTGAAAAAATGATATTTCCTGAGTATGGGATTTTTTATCTCCAATATACAAGCCTCTATGATCAACACCAATATGGCCAACAGGGCAAAAGCCTGAAATTGCTCATTATACTCACTATATATGACCGTATCTGTTTCTCCTCGTTGCAATCTTTCCAGGTCTTCATTCAACAATTCTTCCGCGTCGCTGGTATTGTCTACGTGGATGTAACTGCCTTTGCCCGCTTGAGCTATCTCCTTGCACATATCCTCATTGAGGAACGTCATCACTGTGTGGCCTGTGTTATCTTGCAGATAACTGCCATCTTCCATGGGAATAGGTGCTCCTTTGGTGTTTCCCACACCCAGCATATACACGTTGATTCCCTTCTTGCGAGCAGCCTCCGCCGCTTCCTGAGCCCCACCCTCATGATTCTCGCCGTCTGTAATCACGATAATGGCCTTGCCCACCTTGTCTGCTTGGGTAAAACTTTGAGTAGCCAACTCTATCGCCCCCGCGATATCAGTGCCTTGCGTCTGGATAAGTCCTGGCGTGATATCTTGCAGAAACATCTTGGCAGACACGTAGTCGGAAGTGATAGGCAACTGTACATACGCCTCGCCCGCAAAAACTATAAGCCCTATTTTGTCATTGGTAAACTTATCCACAAGGTTTTCTATCAACAGCTTACTCTTGTCCAACCTGGACGGAGCCACATCTTGCGCCAACATAGAGTTGGAGATATCCAGGGCTATGATGGCCTCTATGCCTTTCCGCTTGTCGTGCGTGGTCTTTGTGCCCATTTGCGGACGGGCCAGCACCACAATCAATAACGCTATGGCAACCAATTGCAAGACAAACTTCAAGGTGGGACGATAACACGATATATCAGGCATCAACTCCTTGATGAGCTGAGGGTCACCCAACTTGCGAAATTTCATCTTGCGCCTGCGCCAACCGACAAACCGTACCAAAACCAGGACGGGAATGACCAGCAATAGCCAGAGATATATAGGGTCTTCTAATCTTAGCATCTTCTCACCACGTTATCATACAACACTACGGAATCCTCCTAAACCAAGTGACACGCAATAAAACCTCGAGCAGCAAACAAGCCAACGCCGCGATGGCAAAAGGCAAGTATGCCTCATAGCGTTTGGCATAATGGCGCACTTGCATCTTGGTCTTTTCCAATTTGTCTATATCGTTGTATATCTTCTTCAACTCACTATTATTAGTGGCACGATAAAAATTTCCCTCAGTGGCGGAGGCGATGTCCCGCAACGTCTCGGTATCTATATCTACCTTCATTGTCACATATTGCACGGTTCCGCCCACAGGCATAGGATAGGGAGCGACCTTGTTGGAACCTACCGCGATGGTATATACCCTGATTCCGAAACTTTTGGCTATCTCCGCGGCAGTCATAGGTGAAATGTCGCCCATGTTATTACTGCCGTCAGTCAACAAAATGATAACCTTGCTTTTTGTCTTCGAGTCTTTCAAACGACTCACGGCATTAGCTATTCCCATGCCAATAGCTGTACCATCTTCTATGAAACCTCGTTGGGCAATATCCGTGCGTGTATTATGCAACAATTGCAACAAACTGGCGTGATCTGTGGTCATGGGGCATTGCGTAAACGATTCACCCGCGAAAATGGTAAGACCTATATTGTCATTAGGCCTGCTGGAAATAAATTCCGCAGCCACTTCCTTGGCCGCCTCAATACGATTAGGCTTCAAATCCTCCGCCAACATGGAGGTGGAAACATCCATGGCCAACATGATATCAATGCCCTCCACTTGCTTATCGTTCCAAGCATTGTGAGTCTGCGGCCGAGCCATTACCAGCACCAATAGCACAAAAGCCACGCACCGCAACGCCATGGGTAAATGCACCAACCTAACTCGCAAGCTCTTAGGAGCATACAGGTAAGCACGGGTATCCCCCATCCGCATAGTGGGCTCGGACTTTTTCCTGTACATGAAATACCATAATATATAAGGTATCAACAACAGGAGCAACAAGAAATATTCTTTGTTGACAAATTCCATCTTACATCATCAATTGCATGAAACCATACACTACGCAAGCCACCAGAACCAAAAAGCCCGCTCCCGCCACAATTATAAAAGCTTGGGTAAGTCGCCTGGTCTTTTGCGACTTCACGTCATCGGCACTCAGTTGCTCTTTCACCCGTTCGTCGTGAACCACCTCATTGGTCTTGGTCTGGTCTATAAAGTCAATGGCGTTCACCAAATTGCGATCGTTCTCGTTGATCAGCGTTTCATATTTGGCAAATTTCACCAAATCAGCGGTCTGGAAAAGATTTCTCAGTTCCTCTATCATCGCCTGGTCTTTTTCCTGGCGCAAGCGTTCTATAATCTCCGAGCTAGTCATCTCCATGGCATTGAAGCCAAAGCGCTTCACGATATAGCCACGCAAAGTATCGGTTAGCTTGGTATAATACACTTTCTGGCTCTCTTGGCTCTCTACATGTTGCTTCTTGATATCCTCTATCTCTCGCAACGCGGCCTCGTGGGCAGGAATCCTGCGCACGAAGCGTATCTTGGCAATGACAGGCTTGTTTTGACGCAAACGATGAACAAGATACACCAAGACTATCAGCAACAAGAGACTTATCACTGACATCACAAACAACCCTTTCCATTCACTCCACAGGAAAGGATTGGGCTGCACTGGTTTCGGGGGATAGAATTTCTCAGGATGCAGGGTGTCCACTGGTACGGTAAGTATTTTCAGCGCCACCATGTTACCCTTGTAGGTCTTGCCATTCACTTTCACTGGCAAGGGAGGTATGGCATATAACTTCTCGTCAAACGCCGTGAGCACATAATCCCTGCCTAAGGTAACCATCCCATTATCCAGTTCCGTGGTGTCAATATCCTTTTGCGCCAACACCTCTACTCCTTCCGTGATTTGCTGCGAAGGCTGGAAGTGGGGCAACAAAGCATTGGTACCTTTCTTCAGGTTCACTCTAAGATGCAACACCGTCTGCTCACCTATGAGCATCTGCAGGGAATCTATACGCTGCTCCACTTGAACCTGAGCGGTGGCGAACAACGCATAACCCAGTGCCCAAACCAATACCAATGTATGTCTTATGGGTAATCCTTTCATCATTTTATCATGCCCTTTGCTTGAATAACATCAAGAGCGACTTGGAGAAATCCTCATCCGTAGCGATGGAAGTCCAATCGACATCGCTCTTGGTGAATGTCTCCCGCAACCGCTCCTGCCTCCTTGTGAAATAGCGGGTATGTGCCATACGCGTCTTCTTGCTACTTGTATCCACATACATCTCCATCCCTGTTTCCGCGTCCTTCACCTTGAGCAGGCCTACGTCCGGCAACGTTTTCGCACGAGGGTCATATACCTGTATCGCCACGACATCATGTTTTTTGTTGGCTATGCGCAACGTATGAGAAAAGTCCGCGTTGTCATAAAAGTCACTGATAACAAAAGCCATGCATCTGTGCTTCATCACCCGAGTGAGGTGTTCTAACGCGACATCGATATTCGTGCGCAAACTTCGTGGCTGGAAATCCAATGTTTCCCTAATGATATGCAAAATATGCTTGCGTCCTTTCTTGGGAGGAATATACTTCTCTACATGGTCTGAAAAGAAGATAACGCCTATCTTGTCATTATTGAGCAAGGCACTGAAAGCCAATGTGGCAGCTATCTCCGTAGCCATGTCCCGCTTCATTTGCCGCATGGTTCCGAAATTGAGCGAGCCGCTCACATCTATGAGCAACATCAGCGTCAGCTCTCTTTCTTCCTCAAAAACCTTCACGTAGGGACGATGGAAACGGGCGGTGACGTTCCAGTCTATGTCGCGAACATCATCCCCATACTGATACTCCCTCACCTCGGCAAAGGTCATACCCCTTCCCTTAAAGGCAGAATGGTACTCACCCGCGAAGACGTTTTGGCTCAGCATGCGGGTCTTTATCTCTATCTTGCGTACCTTCTTGAGTATTTCCGACGTATCCATCGTTATGCTTCACCCATTAATCAGGGCACCTCCACTTTGTTGATGACCTTGCTGATTATTTCCTCGCTGGTCACATTGCTAGCCTCAGCCTCATAAGAAAGTCCCACACGATGGCGAAGCACGTCATGGGCAACGGCTCTCACATCCTCCGGCACAACGTATCCGCGATGCTTGATGAAAGCGTACGCACGGGACGCCTTGGCAAGCGAGATACTTGCGCGGGGGCTACCGCCAAAACTGATCATGTCTTTCAATTCAACCAAACCGTAGCGGTCTGGGTAACGAGTCGCGAACACGACATCAGCGATGTATTGCTCTATCTTCTCGTCAATATAAACCTCATTCACTATCCCGCGGGCGTTAAGTATCTCCTCGGCCGTAGTTACAGGTGTCACTTGTGGCAGACTTCCTTTCAGATTCTCGCGTATGATGAGCTTCTCCTCTTCCAAGGTAGGATAATCGATAATCACCTTCAACAGGAAACGGTCCACCTGCGCCTCCGGCAATTGATAAGTGCCCTCTTGCTCTATGGGGTTCTGCGTAGCCATCACGAGGAAAGGATTAGGCAGGCGAAAAGTCTTCTCTCCGATAGTAACCTGATGCTCCTGCATGGCTTCCAACAACGCGCTCTGCACTTTCGCGGGTGCCCGGTTGATTTCATCCGCCAATACAAAGTTGGCAAAAACGGGGCCTTTCTTCACTTGGAAAGTCTCGTCTTTCTGGGAATATACCTGCGTGCCTATGACATCGGCAGGCAAAAGGTCGGGCGTGAACTGTATACGGCTGTAGTCCGCGTCTATCAATTGCGCCAATGTCTTGATAGCCAATGTCTTGGCCAATCCAGGGACGCCCTCAAGCAAGATATGCCCATCACTAAGCAAGCCTATAAGCAAAGTGTCTATAAGATGCCTTTGTCCAACGATGACCCGATTCATGCCCGTCACTAAATTGGTGACAAACTGACTCTGCTGCTCTATACGGACATTGAGCTCACGAATATCAATTGATTCTGCCATAAAATTAAGTGTCCTTTTATCGTTGATTTCAAATTCACCGCAAAAGTACTTATTTTGGGTGATATACATCAGATGGGCGCAACTAAATTATATTAAAAAAACTTCTCAAATCCTACTTTTAAGAAACTTTATAGTCCCTATAAAACAGTCCGTAATGTTAATAAATCGTAATACGGAAAGGTGGCCGCCCTGTGTTTCGATGATTTTGCCTAACTTCGCGGCCGCTATTCACGATTATTGTCGTGAACAACTTAAGAAACTAATTACTATAAATAGGTATATTATCAAGAACTGAAATGACACAAGATTTATTGAAAGGTAAGCGCGGTATCATCTTCGGCGCGCTCAATGAGGAATCAATCGCTTGGAAGGTAGCTGAAAAGACCGTGGCGCAAGGAGCCTCCATCACGTTGAGCAACACTCCCATGGCCATCCGTATGGGAACGCTTGACAAGCTAAGCGAGAAGCTCAACGCCCCCATTGTGGCAGCTGATGCCACCAGCGTGGAAGACCTTGAGAAAGTGTTCAAGGAGTCCGTGGAATTACTTGGCGGAAAAATCGACTTCGTACTCCACTCTATCGGCATGAGCCCTAACGTGCGCAAGCATCGCACCTACGATGACCTGGACTATGGATATCTGCAAAAGACACTCGACATATCCGCCATATCTTTCCACAAGATGTTGCAGGTGGCCAAGAAGCAAGACGCCATTGCCGAGTACGGCTCCGTGCTCGCCCTCACCTACGTGGCCTCACAGCGCACCTTCTTCGGTTATAACGACATGGCCGACGCGAAGAGCATGCTGGAAAGCATAGCCCGCAGCTTTGGCTACATCTATGGACGAGAGAAAAACGTACGCATCAATACCATCTCCCAATCTCCCACCCCCACCACCGCGGGCAAGGGCATCAAGGACATGGAAAACCTGATGAGTTTCGCCAACAAGATGTCTCCACTTGGCAATGCCACGGCGGATGAGTGCGCGGATTATTGCGTTGTGATGTTCTCAGACTTTACCCGTAAAGTCACCATGCAGAATCTTTTCCATGACGGTGGCTTCTCCTCCATGGGCATGAGCCTTCGCGCCATGAACCAATACGCCAAAGACCTCGCGCCCTACGAGGACGAAAACGGAAAAATCATCTACGGATAACCCCACGCGGGGTTTCCCTGCCAAGAAATCAAACGCCCTGGGTTCGCTTACCGCGTTCCCAGGGCGTTTGTTTTATGCGGCGGGAAAACGAGGGGGGGGAGAAGAAGACTCGCACGATATCTCCTCTAAGCATCGCCCCGCGGATATGAGTTCTTCGCGATATCAAGGCGGGAAGAACGCCGTCACTTTCCAGGACAATCTCCCGCTCAAGGTACCCCATGTCAATTCAACTTGTTTTGCTCGTCAATTTAACTTGTTTTACCCATCAAAACAACTTGTTTTGCCCATCAAAACAAGTTATTTTCCGACGCGAAACAACTTGTTTCGACAAGAGGACACATGTGACGATCTCCTCCCCCATGAATATCCCGCTGAGCCTTTCCCTGCTTTTCATGCTAAAAAAAACACCATCCCACTTTCCAAGCAAGAAAAAACCTCCGTCGCAACAGGGCGACGGAGGTCGTATACATATAAACGAGCGATGTCTTATAGAACCTCGCACACTAGAGGGCGAACGCCTCGGCATCACGTGCCGCTACGCTATAAGTCTTGCCCTTCACTTGCAAGTTCAGGCCGATAGGCAGAGCATTGACGATCTTAAGCCACGTAGTCCCCTGCTGGCTGTCTTTTACCACGCTGATACCCACATACTTTTTCAGTTCCTGGGGCAAATCGGTGGTGGAAGGCAAGTAGGTATCGCCATGGTGAGTAGAGAAAAGCCGCTGCATGTGGTAGCTGTCAGAGAGGCGAATGGAGTCGTTGGTGAAGTAAATCATGTCCGGAGCCCAGTTGGAATAGCCGTCCTTGCTGAGCAGGGGGGCATAGGAGGCCATCTCCACCACGTCGCCGTTCCTCTCCAGCTGGCACATGTGTATGCCCTCGGCCAAGGCGTTGTCCTTGGGGTCCTTGCCGTGAGAGGCATATTCTCCCAGGTATACCTTGGGAGCCTGGCGGTCGTAGTGGTCGTAGTAGTCCTGGTTGTTGATGAACCAGCCTGGCTGCTCGTAGTAATGCTCATCCACCATGCTGAACACGCCCTTGTTTTCGTTGGCGATTTTCCAACCCTCGATATAGTCAGAGGAAGGCCAATGGAAAGGACCCACGGTGCCGATGACCTCAATATTAGGATAGCGCTCCTTCACGGCCTTGCTAATCATCAGGTAACGCTCGGTGAAAGTGGTGGATACCAAGTCCTCGTTGCCTATGCCTATCATGGAGAGGTTGAAGGGAGCGGGGTGGCCGGCATCCGCGCGCATCTTCGCCCACTTGGAAGTGGCGGGGTCTCCGTTGGCCCACTCTATCAGGTCGAGCACGTCTTGTATGTAGGCGGGCATGTCCGCCATGGGAATGCCACCCTGCTGACCGCCCAGGCCGTCGGCGTTGGCCGCCGAGTTCTGGCAGGGAACACCTGCCGCCAAAACGGGCAAAGGCTGTGCGCCCATGTCTTCGCACCACTGGAAGTACTCATAGAAGCCCAGGCCGCGGGTCTGGTGGTAGTTCCAGATGTTGCGGGCTGGCTTTCGATCCTTCAAAGGGCCGATGCTCTCCTTCCAATTATAGATGTTGCCCAGGCCGTCGCCATGCAACATACAGCCACCAGGGAAACGCACGAACTTGGGCTTCAAGGCGGCGATGGTCTCTGCCAAGTCCTTCCGCAAGCCGTGTCCCTTGTAGGTCTCGCGAGGGAAGAGGCTCACCATATCAATGGCGGCTACGTTGTTCCCCTTGGGCACGAGAGCCAGCGTGACGTCTTTCGATGTCATCCCCTCTTGCAGGGCTTTGGGATTTATTTGCAGCTCGACCTTATATTGTTTCCATTCATTGTCCTCCAACTTCAGCTTGGCCCTGGCCAAGACGATGCCTCCCTTGGCGCGCAGCTCTACGGAGAGTTGTTTCTTGCCACCAGGCACGCAGGCATAGAGGCTGAAGTCAAACTTGGGGCCTTTCTTCAAAGTGAGTCCTTCTGCCAGCGGGGCAGGTATCACCGCAAAGCCGTCCCATCCTGCATTCACCATCTCTTGGTTGGAGAGCAAGGCGAAGTGGGGATTGTTTTGGCTCAGGGGTTTGATACTTGCCAAATCAAGCACATCAAAGTGGGTATTGATGACGGCGTTTGTCCAGGCCGTCTTGGCGTTCCAGTTCTCCCCCGGTTTGTCGTTGTTGTACTCGAAATCTCCGTTCTGCACCATCTCGGCGTAAAGACCACCATCGGCGGCACGGCTGATATCCTCGAAGAAGATGCCCATCAGGCGGTCGGATATCCGCTTGGCCTTGCCCTCGTCTATGGTGAGCGTGGCCTCTATGGTCTCGGGATAGTCCTTGCCCGTCAGGGTTTTCAGCTCCGCGGCGGTCTTGGGCAGCTGTTCCTGGGTTTTGGCGTTGAGTTGCGCCATGGCGTGAAACCAGTCCTGGATATATCGCAAATGAGTGGCGGGCACCTGGAAGGCGTTTCCCTCCAGCAACTTACCGGCCACCGTGGCGGTATCCCTCGTCCAGAGAACATCCTCGGCCTGTGCCTCAAAATCATCTTCCTTAAAGGTGCGGAAGTCTTCGCTGGCCGACACATAACGCTTGCCCTGCTTGGTCTTCAGGTAGATGGAGAAAGAGCCGTCATCCAATTGATAGATGGCGGGAGCCAATACACCCTTTTCCTTCACTATCGGGTAGTCTTGGGGCCTCCAGGTCACCAAGTCTTCTGAGTAGGCCACAGCGAAGCAAGGCGAATAGTCGTTCACGCTCCAGGCGGCACGCCATGTACCGTCAGCGGCCTTGGTCACGAAGGGGGCATACATCTTCTTCTCGGCTCCCCACTGCCCGTAATCGGAGGAGCAGAGCTGTCCCACCTCTTGCCACGCACCATGCTCGGTGAGGTAGGCCAAACGAAGTCCCTGGTCGGGAGCGGGGGAATAAACAAAGATTTGGCAAGTGGAGTCATTGCCCACGATAGTGTAGGCAGGCTCGATGCCTTGTGCCTGGGCGTGAAATCCCCCTATAGACAGGGATGCCATGGCACAGAGGGCGATGAATGGTTTCTTCATCATCATAAGCGGATATAGTTTAGGTTTATTAATAGGTATAAGGCGCGGCACAGGGTACGTGCCGCGCCTTGTGGGTTGCTAAAGATTATTAGTAGATTACTTGTAGTATTCCTTTTTGCCCGCCGCGAGCGTGTTCTTCATCAGCGAGCAAATGGTCATGGGGCCCACACCGCCTGGCACGGGAGTGATATAGGAACACTTGGGTGCCACCTCGTCAAACTTCACGTCGCCATTGAGACGGAAGCCGCTCTTGCGGGTAACGTCTGGCACGCGGGTAGTACCCACGTCGATGACCACGGCTCCTTCTTTTACCATGTCAGCGGTGACGAAGTTGGGTTGGCCTATGGCAGCGATGATGATATCAGCCTTTTGGCATTCCTCCTTTAGGGTGGCGGAATGGGAGTGGCACACGGTGACCGTGGCGTCGCCATACTGTTTCTGCATCATGAGCTGGGCCATGGGCTTGCCCACGATATTACTACGTCCCAGGATGACGCACTTCTTGCCGCTGGTCTCTATCTGGTAGTGGCGCAAGAGGGTGAGTATGCCCAGTGGCGTAGCGGAGATGAAACAAGGCAGACCAGCCGCCATGCGCCCCACGTTGATGGGATGGAAGCCGTCCACGTCCTTGCGGTAATCTATGGCCATGATGACTTTCTGCTCGTCGATATGCCTGGGCAGGGGCAACTGCACGATGAAGCCGTCCACGTCCTCGTCTTTGTTGAGCCTGTCTACACAGGCCAGCAGTTCCTCCTCGGTCACGTCGTCCTCGTAGCGTATGAGCGTGCTCTTGAATCCGCACTGTTCACAGGCTATCACCTTGTTCTTCACATAGGTCTCGCTGCCGCCGTCGTGCCCCACGAGCACTGCGGCCAAGTGGGGTCGCTTACCGCCGGCCTCCACTATTCGCTTCACTTCCTCGGCTATCTCCGCCTTGATATGGGCGGCAGTGGCCTTTCCGTCTATCAACTGCATATTGTCCGTCTTAGTTTTCTAATTGTTATCGCTATGCTTGCGCATGATTTGCCACCGCTTTACTTGGGCATGCCCGGCATACCTGGCATTCCCTTCATGAGGGCGGACATCTTGTTGCCGCTCATCATCTTCATCATCTTGCGCATTTGGTCAAACTGCTTGATGAAGCGGTTCACCTCCTGTATCGAGGTGCCGGAGCCCTTGGCAATGCGCATGCGCCTGCTGGTGTTGAGCAGCTCGGGGTTCTGCCGCTCCTTGGGGGTCATGCTCTGTATCATGGCCTCCAGGCTCTTGAAAGCGTTGTCGTCTATGTCTACGTCCCGCAAGGCCTTGCCCACGCCAGGTATCATGGCGGCCAGGTCTTTCAGGTTGCCCATCTTCTTGATTTGCTCTATCTGCTTCAGGAAGTCATCGAAGTCGAACTTGTTTTTCTGTATCTTTTTCTGCAGGCGACGGGCCTCTTCCTCGTCAAACTGCTCCTGGGCGCGTTCCACGAGAGACACCACGTCACCCATGCCCAGTATGCGGTCGGCCATGCGGGTGGGATGGAACACGTCTATCGCTTCCATCTTCTCGCCCGTACCGATAAACTTGATGGGCTTGGTCACCACGGTGCGGATGCTCAGGGCAGCACCGCCACGGGTGTCTCCATCGAGTTTGGTCAGCACCACGCCACTGAAATCCAGTCGCTCATTGAACTCCTTGGCCGTGTTCACCGCGTCTTGTCCCGTCATGGAGTCTACCACGAAGAGGGTCTCGTCAGGGTTCACGTGGTTCTTCAAGTTGCTGATTTCGTTCATCATCTGCTCGTCTATGGCCAATCGGCCCGCCGTATCGATGATGACCACGTCATTGCCACGGGTCTTGGCTTCTTGCAGGGCGTGGTCGGCAATAGAAAGCACGTCCTTGTTCTCTGGCTCACTATATACGGGAACACCTATCTGTTCTCCCACCACGCGCAACTGCTCGATGGCGGCGGGACGATAGATATCGCAAGCCACCAGCAAAGGATTCTTGCCTCGCTTGGTCTTGAGCATGTTTGCCAGCTTACCGCTGAAGGTTGTCTTACCAGAACCTTGCAGTCCGCTCATCAAGATAATCGCGGGACGGCTCTCCAGCCTCAACGGGGCTTCCTCTCCGCCCATCAGCTCGGCCAATTCGTCGTGTACCAGTTTCACCAACAACTGACCGGGCTTCACGGCGGTGAGCACATGCATGCCCAACGCCTTTTCCTTCACCTTGTTGGTAAATTCCTTGGCCACCTTGAAATTCACGTCCGCGTCCAGCAAGGCACGGCGGATGTCCTTCATGGTCTCCGCCACGTTTATCTCGGTTATCTTACCTTCACCCTTCAATATCTTGAACGAGCGTTCGAGTCTGTCACTTAGATTTTCAAACATATAATGTACTGATTTTTGGCTGCAAAAATACGAAATTTATCCGAACTACAAACAACTTCAAGACCATAAAAATGAAAAACCTCCAACGGTATGGGGCAAACAAGCGACAAGGCCGTTAATTATTCTTAAAAGAAGTGCTGGCGACCAGGAATAATTTCCTTGGAATGGCAGATTTTCGTAACTTCGCGGTCGATTGTCTCTATGGGGACATTGTGGATTTGACAAATTAGAGTCCGTGGAGGCTCAAGAAAGCACTGGCACGAAGCCAGACGCCTCGCGGAAAAAACCGTTTATATTTTTATTTTCAATGTACGCAATTGTAGAAATTAACGGTCAACAGTTCAAGGTAGAAGAGGGCAAGAAGCTCTTCGTTCACCACATCAACGACGTGGAAGCCGGTGCGACTGTTGAGTACGACAAGGTGCTGCTCGTAGACAAAGACGGAGCGGTGACTGTCGGTGCGCCCACTGTAGATGGCGCGAAAGTAGTGTTAGAGGTATTGACCCCGCTGGTAAAAGGCGACAAGGTCATCGTGTTCAAGATGAAGCGCCGCAAGGACTATCGCAAAAAGCGTGGTCACCGCTCTCAGTTCACGGAAGTTAAAGTTAAATCAGTAATCGCTTAAGTAAGGAGGACTTGAAATGGCACACAAAAAAGGTGTAGGTAGTTCTAAGAACGGCCGTGAGTCAGCTTCACAACGACTTGGCGTAAAGATTTGGGGTGGCCAGAAGATCATCGCCGGCAACATCATCGTTCGCCAGCGTGGCAACAGGCATTACCCTGGAGAGAATGTAGCGCAGGGAAAGGATGACACGCTCTACGCATTGACCGATGGCGTGGTTTACTTCCACAAGGGCAAGCGCAACAAGAGCACCGTTTCTGTGCTCTCTCCCGAGGCTTACGCTGAAAAAACGAAGCCGACACAAGCATAAAAACAAAAAGCTATTCCAAACAAACATAAAAGCCAATTCCCTCACGGGAGTTGGCTTTCTTATTTTTTATCCAAACGGCTAATAGACCCTGGGGCCAAAGATGGCCGTGCCTATCCTCACCATAGTAGAGCCATGGCGCACGGCTATCGGGAAATCATGGCTCATGCCCCAACTACGCTCCCGGAAAGCGTCTTCATCGGGAAAATAACGCTGCTTCACCTCCTGGAAAAAGCGGTTAGCCACGTCAAACTCATCGGCTATCCTCGCGGAATCATCCACGTTTGAAGCCATCATCATCAAGCCGCATATGCGGACATGGGACAACGTGCGCCATTCCCCTTCCTCCAGGAAAGTGCGGCAGTCATCTAGCGAGAAGCCGTATTTGGTTTCCTCCTCGGCGATGTGCAACTCCAGCAACACGTCTATCACACGGTCATGCTTGGCTGCCTGCTTCTCTATCTCCCTCAACAGGCGCAGGCTGTCCACCGCGTCTATCATGGAGATATAGGGAGCGATATACTTCACCTTGTTGGTCTGCAGGTGGCCTATGAAATGCCACTCTATGTCGTCTGGCAATTCCGTCACCTTGCGGGACAGCTCCTGCACTTGGCTCTCGCCGAAAACCCTCTGCCCCTCGTCGTAAGCCGCGCGCAAATACTCCGTGGGGTGAAACTTGCTTACGGCCACAAGCTTCACGCCCTCGGGCAACGAGGCACGCACCTCACGCAAACCTTTCGCCACGTCGTACATCATTCCGCCACCTGCTCATACTCAGGGCGGTCGTTCTTCTCCTCCTGCCCTTTTCCAGAGGTAACACGATGCTCATAGACATCCAAGATATGGGTTTCCGCCACCGATGCGATAGCGTAATCCACCATAGTGCCGCCCATGACTTCATCCACGTAGCGCACGCAACGGGGCAGGCTGTTGGCCTGAACCAGGTAGTTGACGTTGCTGCGCTTCTCTTTCTCCGTCTTCTCATCGATGGTGATAAACTGCAACTTCACCTTATACCAACGGTCGTCCGCGTCGTTGTCGCTGAAGAACACTTCTCCATAAGACGCCTTCACGATACCCGTGATGGTGATGCTTCCGCTCACGTAGGCCGACATCTCCTCCAGCATGACACTCTCAGCCTCCGTAAAGCTCAACGCGTCTACCACATATTGCTCGGAGACCACTTTCTCCGCGCCGTCCTCCATTGTTTTCTGGTATTTCACCTTGCATTCATACCAGTTGCTCGTTCTGCTTCTCATTGCCATTGTTTATACCTGTCTTTTATTTTTTTTATAGTAAACCGAGTTGCAAAGATAGCGCGAATCGGAGACAATACAAAATAAAAGACCCGCTTTTTTGACAGCATCTACATCGTAAACCTGCCATACCTTAATATATATAATAGACTTCCTCCTTCAGAGAAGATATACTGCGTTGGCCAACGCAGTACTACTGATATTGGATTTCAGTAGTACTAAAACGTCAGAGCAGTAGTACTGACTTTTCAGACCAGGTTATTTTTTGCTACCCTATGGGGGGGCAGTATCTCATCGGCGACACGGAAAACATAGCAGGATATACAGCAAATACCCCGTAGGGCGAAGCCTGCCTTCCGTCAGCGCACCACTTCCTGGAAGTAAAAGTTGTTTCTAAACAGAAGATGTAAAACAAGCCAATAGACGTAACCATGATTGTACACTAACTGCAAGCAAAGAAGGCGGCAGTTTGAAAAGACCCTAAACGCATCCATCGCTTCCGCTTACCGTCCCGCCATGACCCACCCAAGACGGAAATGGAGAAAAAATCAGAGGTTTCTTCTTTTTAGTGGCATATTTTTATTATCTTTGCCCACTGTTATCAATCAGCGTGTATCAACAATGCCAGAAATATCTGTACGCGGGGTAGAGATGCCCGAGTCACCCATCAGGAAACTATCTCCCTTGGCCGCCGCCGCCAAGAAGCGCGGTGTCAAGGTGTATCACCTTAACATAGGACAACCCGACTTGCCCACCCCGCAGTGCGGGCTCGACGCACTGAAGACCATAGACAGGAAAATACTAGAATACTCCCCCAGCCAGGGATACCTGAGCTACAGGGAGAAACTGACGCATTACTACGCGAAATACAATATCCACGTCACGGCAGATGACATCATCATCACCGCTGGAGGCTCGGAAGCCGTGCTTTTCGCTTTCATGAGCTGCCTGAATCCAGGCGACGAGATTATCGTGCCAGAGCCTGCCTACGCCAACTACATGGCTTTCGCCATCAGCGCGGGGGCAAAGATACGCACTATCGCCACGACCATAGAAGAGGGGTTCTCGCTGCCCAAGGTGGAGAAATTCGAGGAGCTCATCAACGAGCGAACCCGCGCCATCATGATCTGCAACCCCAATAACCCCACGGGATATCTCTACACCCGCAGGGAAATGAACCAGATACGTGACCTGGTGAAGAAATACGACCTCTATCTTTTCTCCGACGAGGTTTACCGCGAGTATATCTACACGGGCAGCCCCTACATATCTGCCTGCCACCTGGAGGGAATAGAGCAAAACGTGGTGCTGATAGACTCCGTGTCGAAGCGATACAGCGAATGCGGCATCCGTATAGGCGCGCTCATCACCAAGAACGAGCGTATACGGCAAGCGGTGATGAAGTTTTGCCAGGCGCGCCTCTCGCCTCCCTTGATAGGGCAAATAGTGGCCGAGGCCTCGCTTGACGCTCCCGAGGAGTATTATCGTGATGTCTACGAAGAATACGTGGAACGACGGAAATGCCTCATCGACGGGCTCAACAGGATACAGGGCGTTTACTCCCCTATCCCCATGGGAGCTTTCTACACCGTGGCCAAACTGCCCGTGGACGACGCGGAGAAGTTCTGCCGCTGGTGCCTGGAGGAGTTCAACTATGAGGGGGAGACCGTGATGATGGCTCCCGCTTCGGGCTTCTACACCACTCCTGGCGCGGGCATCAACCAAGTGCGCATCGCCTACGTGCTGAAGAAGGAAGACCTCAACAGGGCGCTGCTGGTATTGCGCAAGGCCTTGGAAGCCTATCCCGGCAGAGTGGACGAAGACTGATAAAGGAAGATGAACCTAGCCTACTACCTCGCCAAGCGCATTTACAGCGACAAGGGAGACAAGCGCAAAGTGTCTCGCCCCGCCATCCAGATAGCCACCGCCGGCGTTGCCATCGGCCTGGCCGTGATGCTGGTATCCGTTTGCGTAGTGCTGGGCTTCAAGCATACCATCAGGGACAAGGTGATAGGTTTCGGCAGCCATATCCAAGTGACCAATTTTATGTCGGTGCAGTCGCAAACTCCCTACCCCGTGGCCGTGAACGACTCTTTTATCAAGACGCTGAGAAACATCCCCGGCGTAAAGCATACCCAGCGTTTCGCCATGAAGCAAGGCATACTGAAGACGGACTCCGACTTCCTGGGCGTAATGTTCAAGGGCGTGGGACCCGACTTCGATTCCACCTTCCTGCGCCAAAACCTCGTGGAAGGTTCCATCCCCAAGTTTGACGACAAGGCTAACCGCAATCACCTGCTTATCTCGAAACTGATGGCGGACAAGCTGCACTTGAAAGCGGGGGACAAAATCTACGCCTACTTCATCAACGAACAAGGGGCAAGAGCCAGGCGATTCACCATAGACGGCATCTATGAAACCAACCTGAAATGCTATGACGAGGCGATGTGCTATATCGACCTCTACACGGCCGTAAGGCTCAATAGCTGGGAAAACGACCAGGTAAGCGGCGTGGAACTGGCCGTGGAGGATTTCGACAAGCTGGACGAGACGGAAGAACACATTATCAATAAGGTGAACCGCACACAAGACAAATACGGAGAGACCTACTCTAGTGCCACCATACAAGAGCTGAACCCCAGCATCTTCTCGTGGCTGGAGTTGCTCGACCTCAACGTGTGGATTATCTTGGGCCTGATGTTGGCCGTGGCGGGGGTAACCATGATTAGCGGCTTGCTTATCATCATACTGGAACGCACCAACATGATAGGCCTGCTCAAGGCGTTAGGCTGCCGCAATAGCAGCATACGTTCCACCTTCCTGTGGTTTGCCGTCTTCATCATCGGCAGGGGAATGCTATGGGGCAACATCTTAGGACTGGGACTGCTATTGGCGCAACGCTACCTGGGCGTAGTAAAGCTGGACGCGCAAACCTACTACGTGAGCACCGTCCCCATAGACTTCAATTGGGCACTCATCGCGGGCATCAACGCCATGACCCTGATTGTATGTACAATCATGCTGATTGGGCCAAGCTACCTCGTTTCTTTCATTCGCCCCGCTAAATCCATGCGATATGAATGAAATGTTGGCATAAAACCCATAATTTTTATTCCGTTTTTTATTTTCCGCGCAAAAAGTTTTGCAATGTGCAAAAATAGCCTTATCTTTGCACGAAATTTACGGATTTGTGCAATCATGAATATACCTAGCTTTAACAGTTATATCCAAAAAGCCATCGTGGACAACTGGGACTACGATGCCTTGACCGACTACAAAGGGATAACTTTGCAGTACCATGACGTTGCCCGCAAAATAGAAAAACTACACATCCTGTTTGAGAACAGCGGCATACAGCGTGGGGACAAGATCGCACTATGTGGCCGTAACAGCGCGCATTGGAGTGTAGCCTTCTTGGCCACGCTCACTTATGGAGCGGTGGCCGTACCCGTACAAAACGAGTTCACTCCAGAGCAGATACATAACATCGTCAACCATAGCGAGGCCAAGTTGCTTTTCGTGGGTGACGTGGCCGCCACGCAGATAGACGCGGAAGAAATGCCCTCGCTGGAAGGCATCATCTATATACCAGACTACTCGCTGGTGATATCCCGCAGCGAGCAGCTCACCTATGCCCGAGAGCATCTCAACGCGATGTTTGGGCAAAGGTTTCCCATGTATTTCCGCAAGAACCACGTCAATTACCACAAGGACGAGCCTGAGGAGCTGGCACTCATCAATTACACCAGCGGCACCACGGGCTTTTCCAAGGGGGTGATGCTGCCCTATCGCGCGTTGTGGGGAAACGTGGACGGCATGATGGAGCAACTCGGCGACAAGTATCCTCGCCACAGCAATATCGTGAGCATACTGCCCATGGCCCACATGTATGGCATGCTGGTGGACATGCTGCTGCAATTCTGTTGGGGTAACCACATATTCTTCCTCACACGTCTGCCCAGCCCCACTTTCATCGCACAGGCTTGCGCCGAGATAAAGCCCGCCATCATATTCTCCGTGCCATTGGTGATAGAGAAAATCATCCGCAAGAAAGTATTCCCCATCATACAGACCCACCGCGTGAAGCTGCTGCTCAACATGCCCGTCATCAACAAGCGCGTGAAGGAGCGCATCTGCGAGATGGTGAGGAAAGAACTGGGTGACAACATGTATGAGGTAGTCGTGGGAGGAGCCGGCCTCAACAAAGAGATAGAGGACTTCCTCACGGGAATAGGCTTCCCCATAACCATGGCCTATGGCACAACGGAAACCGCGCCGCTCATCACCTATAGCAACTGGACAGACTTCGCAAGCCATAGTTGCGGCACGCCCGTGAAATACATGGAGGTGAAAATATTGAGCGAAGATCCTGAACGCATACCTGGAGAAGTAATCACAAAAGGCATCAACCTGATGCACGGATATTACAAGAACCCAGAGGCCACCGATGCCGTGATAGACCAAGACGGGTGGTTCCACACGGGAGACTTGGGCACCATGAGCGCAGGCGGACACCTTTATATCAACGGCCGCATCAAGAACATGCTGCTAGGCTCCAATGGCCAGAACGTCTTCCCGGAAGAGATAGAGAACATACTCAACTCCATGGCACTGGTGAGCGAGAGCCTCATCGTGCAAAATGAGGACAAGCTGGTGGCGTTGGTGCATCCTGACAACGACGAGGCCGAGGCCATGGGATTCACGGAGGAAGACCTGCAGAACATCATGGAGCAAAACAGGCAAGAGCTGAACATGCAGCTGCCCGCCTTCTGCAAAATATCCGAAATCCGGCTGCATGAGGAGTTCGAGAAGACACCCAAGAAATCCATCAAGCGCTATCTCTACCGAATGCCCGTACTCAAAGAATAAACCAACACCCTATAGCCATGGAATCAACACCTAGTTTCATCGCCCTCATCCAGGAGTGTATCACCACCCATTGGGATCTTGACGCGCTCACCGACTACAAGGGAGCCACCTTGCAATACCACGACGTGGCGCGCAAAATAGAGAAGTTACACATCATGTTCGAGAACTCGGGGGTGAAACCAGGAGACAAGATTGCCCTCTGTGGACGTAACAGCGCACATTGGGCAGTGGCTTTCCTTGCCACGCTCACCTATGGAGCGGTGGTGGTGCCCATACTCCACGAATTCACCAGCGAACAAATACACAACATCGTCAACCACAGTGACGCCAAGTTGCTATGCGTGGGTGACGTGGCGGCCACGCAAGTGGATCCCGAGAAGATGCCACAGTTGGAAGGCATCATCTACCTGCCCGACTTCACGCTCATGATATCCCGCAGCGAAAAGCTCACCTATGCCCGTGAGCATCTCAACGAGATGTTCGGAGCCAAATACCCCAAGTATTTCCGCCGCCAGCACGTGAACTACGCTGTGGAAAAAAGCCCCGAGCAGCTGGCCATGATCAATTATACCAGCGGTACCACGGGCTTCTCCAAGGGAGTGATGATACCTTACAGGGCCTTGTGGAGCAACAACGACTTCGCGCGACAAGTGTTGGGAGAGCACGTGAAACCAGGCGACAACATCATCAGCATACTGCCCATGGCCCACATGTACGGCATGGCTTTTGAATTCATCTTCGAGTTCCTGGCAGGATGCCACATCTTCTACCTCACCCGCACCCCTTCCCCCGCCATCATCGCCGAGGCCTTCGCACGCCTAAAGCCCGTCATCATCATCGCCGTACCTCTCATCATAGAGAAAATCATTCGCAAGAAAGTATTCCCCAAGGTACAGACCAACACCATGAGGCTCTTGCTACACACCCCCGTGTTGAGCAAGAGAATAAAGGAAAAGATAGCGCAGCAAGTGAGCGAGGCTTTCGGCGGCAACTTCTATGAAATCATCATCGGCGGAGCGGCCTTCAACCAAGAAGTGGAGAATTTCCTGAAAAGCATCAACTTCCCCTATACCGTGGGCTACGGCAGCACGGAATGCGCCCCCATCATCTGCTACGCTGACCACAAAGAATTCGCCCCTGGCTCATGCGGCAAGGCCGTCGTCCACATGCAAGTGCGTATAGACAGCCCCAACCCGGCGGAAATACCCGGAGAGATATTGGCCAAGGGAACCAACGTAATGCTGGGATACTACAAAAACGAAGAAGCCACGCGCCTGGCCTTAGACAAGGATGGGTGGTACCACACAGGCGACTTGGGCACCATGGACGCGGAAGGCAACGTCTTCATAAAGGGACGCAGCAAAAACATGCTCCTGGGCGCTAACGGGCAGAACATCTATCCCGAGGAACTGGAAGACAAGCTCAACTCCATGCCGCTGGTGGCCGAGAGCCTAGTGATACAGAAAGGAGAGAAACTGGTGGCGCTCATACATCCCGACTATGACGAGGCGACCCAACTAGGGTTGACCACCAGCGACATAGAGCAAATACTGGAGCAAAACAAAAACGACTTCAACGCCTCAACACCCGCTTACGCCAGAATCAGCGAGATGAGAATACACGAAGAGGAATTCGCCAAGACGCCCAAGAAGTCCATCAAGCGCTTCCTTTACCAAGAGTAAAAAGAGCACACTCGTGGTTTTCCCGCCATAAAGGCTCCCGTCTTTTTGGCACCGAACTCCGGGCATCCTGGCGAAGAGTATCAGATACTACACTGCAATTCCAAAAGTGTAGAGACGTGGCGCGCCTCCCCTGGGGAGAATCATGGAATTGCCGCGCCCGTTCGATGGGAAGCGCAACGTATCCATCTGACAAGAGGCGCAAGACGGCAACTTGACAAACGACGCGGCACGCCACATCTCTATAGTTGGGAATGCATGGTGCGCCGCCTCGCGGAAATATTCTTGGCGGCATCCAAGTACTACTCCTCTTGAAAGTTAATACTATTGAAACCCCAGTACCAGCTAAGTGAAACTCCAGTACCAATTAGCTGGTACTGGAGTTTCACTTAGCTGGTACTGGAAAGGATACTATACTTCTTCCCGCGACATAGAGCTATATATGTCACGGCATCTCTATGACTTTTCGGCGAACTCACGAATATAGGCAGGAAAATTCTTGCGTGGTTCGTGGAAAATTAGTAATTTTGCCGTGTTTTTCTGAAAATACTAATCATTCACGCGATGAATATCTCATATAAATGGCTTAAGGAATACGTAGACTTTGACCTCACGCCGCAACAGACCGCGGACGCGCTGACCTCGTGCGGGCTGGAGGTTGACGCTTTGGAGGAAGTGCAAACCATCAAGGGAGGACTGAAAGGCCTCTACGTGGGCAAGGTGCTCACTTGCGAAGCGCATCCCAATAGCGACCATCTGCATGTTACCATGGTAGACCTTGGCAAGGGCGAGCCACAACAAATAGTATGCGGCGCGCCCAACGTGGCCGCTGGCCAGAAAGTCATCGTGGCCGATCTCGGTTGCGTGCTCTATGACGGAGACCAAAGTTTCACCATCAAGAAAAGCAAACTGCGCGGCGTAGAGAGCCTGGGCATGATATGCGCCGAGGACGAGATTGGCATTGGCACCAACCACGCCGGCATTATCGTATTGCCCGATGACGCTCCCGTGGGGCAGCCCGCCGCCGAATATTACGGGCTGGAAAGTGACTGGGTGATAGAAATAGACATCACCGCCAACCGAGGCGACGCGCTCAGCCACTACGGAGTGGCACGTGACCTTTACGCCTGGCTGAAACAGAACGGATACCAAACAAGCCTACATCGCCCTGGCTGCGAGGCTTTCCACGTAGACAACCATGACCTGCCCATCGACGTAACCATAGAGAACGCCGAGGCCTGCAAGCGATACGCTTGCGTAAGCATCACGGGATGCGAGGTGAAGGAAAGCCCGCAGTGGTTGAAAGACAAGCTCAACGTGATAGGCCTTAGGCCTATCAACAACATCGTGGACATCACCAATTATATCATGATGGCCTACGGACAGCCCATGCATTGTTTCGACGCTGACATGGTGGCAGGCCATCATATCGTGGTGCGCACCCAGCCGGAGGGTACCAAGTTCGTCACTCTCGACGGCGAGGAGCATGAGTTGGGAACGCACGACCTGAGCATTTGCAACGCGGAAGAGCCTATGTGTATAGCCGGCATCTTCGGAGGCAAAGGCTCTGGCACATACGAGACCACCCGCAACGTAGTACTGGAAAGCGCCTACTTCCATCCCACATGGATACGCAAGAGCGCCCGCCGCCATGGCCTGAGCACCGACTCCAGCTATCGTTTTGAGCGTGGCATAGACCCCAACGGAACCATCTACGCCCTGAAGCAAGCCGCCATCCTCTGCCAAGAGCTGGCGGGCGGCAAGGTGAGCATGGAGATACGCGACGTCTACCCCACCCCCATCGAGAACCCAAAAGTGAATCTCCCATACGCCTACGTGCATGACCTGATAGGAAAAGAGATAGGCCGCGAGACCATCAAGAGCATCGTGACCTCATTGGAGATGAAGGTGTTGGAGGAAACCGAAGAAGGCCTCACACTCGAAATACCCGCCTACAGAGTAGACGTGCAACGGCCTTGCGACGTGGTGGAAGACATCTTGCGCATCTACGGGTATAACAACGTGGAGATACCCACCCAATTGAAAAGCTCCCTCACGATAGCCACCGATACAGACCGCCGCTACAAGACGCAAAACCTGGTAGCGGAGCAGTTGGTGGGAGCGGGGTTCAGCGAGATACTCAACAACTCGCAGACCAAGACGAGCTATTATTCCTCACTGGAACTGAACGCCTATCCCGACAGCGACACCGTCAAGATAGTCAACCCACTGAGCGCGGATCTAGGAGCCATGAGGCAGACGCTGCTCTTTGGCGGACTGGAGAGCATCGTGCGCAACATCAATCGCAAGGCGGCCAACCTGAGATTCTTCGAAGTAGGCAACACCTATGCCTACAACCAGGCGAAATGGACAGCGGAACAACCCATCAAAGCCTATAGCCAAGAAGCCCACGTGGCACTTTGGATAACAGGAAAGAGAGTGGAGGGCAATTGGGCGCACCCCGACGAGGACTCCAACTTCTATGAGTTGAAAGCCTGCGTGGACAACATCCTGCGCCGCGTAGGCCTGCCCCAAGCCATGGCCGTGTTGAAGAAGAGCGAAAACAACATCTTCTCCAAGGGACTCGCGCTGGAAAGCCGCGGTGGCAAGACCTTGGTGGAAATGGGTATCATCAGCCTGAAACTACGCAAGGCGTTCGACCTGGAGCAAGACGTCTACTACGCCGACATCCATTGGGACAACCTCATGAAGGCTGTCTGCAAGGAGCAAGTCACTTACCAGGAACTGAGCAAGTATCCCGCCGTAAGCCGAGACCTGGCCCTGCTGGTGGACAAGGGAGTGGAATTCGCGGAGATAGAGCGCATCGCCCGCCAGACCGAGAAGAAACTGCTGAAGAGCGTCGTGCTCTTCGACGTATACGAGGGCAAGAACCTGCCAGAGGGCAAGAAGAGCTATGCCGTGAACTTCATACTGCAAGATGAGCAGAAGACACTCAACGACAAGCAGATAGACGCTATCATGCAGAAACTGATTGCCAACCTCACTGGCAAGCTGAACGCACAACTCAGATAAAAGGATAATCACAAAAAAACATAAAGACAATATGGGAAGAGCATTTGAATACCGCAAGGCTGCGAAACTGAAGAGATGGGGTCACATGGCCCGCACGTTCACCAAACTGGGCAAGCAGATTGCCATCGCCGTCAAGGCTGGTGGACCTGAACCGGAGAACAACCCCACTCTGCGAGCTATCATCGCCAACTGCAAGCGCGAGAACATGCCCAAGGACAACATAGAGCGCGCCATCAAGAACGCCATGGGCAAAGACCAAAGCGAATACAAGGAAGTGACCTACGAGGGATATGGCCCCCATGGCATCGCCGTGTTCGTGGAGACTTTGACCGACAACACCACGAGAACAGTGGCTGACGTGCGCTCCATCTTCAATAAATTCAACGGCAACCTGGGCAACCAAGGAAGCCTCTCGTTCCTTTTCGACCACAAGGCCGTGTTCACTTTCAAGAAGAAAGAAGGCATCAACATGGACGACCTGATACTCGACTTGATAGATTACGGAGTGGAAGACGAGTATGACGAGGACGAGGAAACGGGCGAGGTGACCATTTATGGCGCACCCACCAGCTTCGGCGAGATACAAAAGCACCTGGAGGCTGAGGGCTATGAGGTGACTGGAGCAGAGTTCACCCGCATCCCCAACGACCTGAAGGAAGTAACTCCCGAGCAGCGTGAGGTTATCGAGAAGATGGTAGAGCGTCTCGAGGAGTTTGACGACGTGCAGACCGTCTATACCAACATGAAACCCGAGGAGACCGCGGATGGAGAATAACCCGGCGGAAGCCCGCACCTACACCTATGAGCCAAAGGGCACCTGCTCACGGCTGATGGAAATCACTGTCAACGATGAGGGCGTGATTACCAACGCCCGTATCTTTGGCGGCTGCATGGGCAACACTCAAGGCGTATGCGCCCTGGCCAAGGGCATGAAAGCCACGGAGGTGAAACAACGGCTGAAAGGCATCCTCTGCGGCAACAAGGGCACCAGCTGCCCCGACCAACTGGCCAAGGCACTGGAAGAAATGGGTTTCTAAACGCATCCTGTATCTTTCGAAAAGCACACATAGCTTTAATGCTCGGCACTGTCACGCATAGCGGATGATAGTGCCGAGTTTTTTATCCACCCGTTGCCACTTTACCCATGGCAAAAAGGTCTTATATGGTTTGTAATGTTTTTTCTTTCGCATCAAATCTCGAAGTCCAAAAAGCCATAACATAACGCCATGGGCAAACGCCCAGATTCGTAAACATTTGATACCATCCTGAAACGCGAAATGAAATCAACTTGTTTTGGTTGGCAAAACAAGTTGAATTGAGAAGCAAAACAAGTTAAATTGACGGGCGAAACAAGTTGTTTTCCCAAACACCCTCGATTAGACGGAAAACAAATGCTTATCGCATGCGTCATGCCATAACAGGAAAGGAATTCCACATAGCCGCATCAAATGCGGAAAACACAAAAAAGCGGGGCGTAACCCTCATTGGGCACGCCCCGCTCTAACATATGATACATTTGTTTTCTCAAAACCATCGCCCTCCTAAGGGCGTTCGCTTTCGCTTAGGAAAGCTTGTTCATTACGTGGATAGCGTTTGCCAATGCGGCGGTAACCACTACCAATGCAATTGATGTCATCAACATAATATTATCCTTTCTTCATCTTTTTACCAGGCCCGAAGGCCTCACCTGTTAAACATCTGCCGCCTCGCTTGGCGACCATCTTATTCTTAAATCCGCCGCAAAGATACGGCGTTTCCCCATTATATGCAAACTTCATGCCATAAAAAGCACCGTGCGAGCCACATTTCTTGACACACATCAAAAAACGCGACCCGCACGGGGATATATTGAAAAAGGTGAATATATACGACAATACCCTTGCCATTATGTTTATTTAACATTTTATTATATCTCATTGTCACACAGTTAATTTTTCAACCTTACCCAATCCTATGGATTTAAGCGATTTTATAAATTAACCTTGCTGTGCAGGAGTAGATATAATATTGCTAATGTCCGTATTTACAACCCTATTCGTAATATCATTAATTTGAATTGCCATTCTCTGTTGCTGTTGACCTACATCTTCAAGATTTTCAAGTATTTGTCCTAAATTATCATTCAATAGTGTGTTAGTTGCCGCAAGATTTTCCGATGTCCCTTTTATATTATCTGCAACAGAATTAATCTTTTCAAACTGTTGATGTATTTCATTATTAGACGTATATGTATATTGTATTGCAAAAATCGACAGTGTTATAGATAGTAATGTAGAACAAACAGATACATACTCCATTAGTTTTACACTACATATAATCTTATCGGTAATAATGAATGCAATAAGAGCAATAATAGTTAAGCCTAAGATGGTTATTAGCCACCAGAAATGAGGGGATTTAGTCATGACTTAATTGGCTTTGTTGATTTCTAAAATAATCAATCACAATCTTTAACAATGTTATACAGCGTTCAAACATCAAATCAATTCCTTCACTTGAATATATAAATTGGTCAGCTGCAATCCATATCATATCATTATCAGTAATATATGTCTTAGCTACCTTATATCTTTGATTGAGGTCATTTACTAATGAAGCATATTTACTCTTTTCTCCTTCTATTTTGAAAATATTAGGTAAGATTATTCTAAAATAATTTGGGTCTGTTTTTTCATATATGAATAAATAGTACAAACCATCTAAAAGAAACGTTATCTGACCTTCTTCTTCAGTTATAGGTATAATTCCTTTCGTTCCAAGGTATTGCTTAAATTGTGAAAGCATTTGTGAGCGTGATTTTATTGGGCAAAGGTAACAATAATTTTTCATTTTACAAAGATTTTGCTTGTCAAAGTTAATAAACCCAACCCAAATACTGGTTGGCTTATGGATAATCTTAACTTTGACGAGTTTAACTCGATGTTCGACTTCAATTCGACATTCCCGACAGAGGAAAGCTGCATCGCCTACCTCGAATATAAACTTTGGCCGAACGGAGTGGTGTCGCCCTATGACGCAACGTCAAAGGTTTACCGCCGTGGCGATGGTATGTACCGCTGCAAGAACACAGGAAAGAACTTCAACGTCCGTATCGGTACGATATTTGAGGGAACTAAGCTGCCGCTGCGCAAATGGTTTCTCGCTATTTATCTTCTATGCAACCACAAGAAGGCTATTTCGTCACTACAATTATCAAAGGACATTACCGTGACGCAAAAGACAGCGTGGTTCCTTTTGCAGAAAATCCGCAGGACGTTCCATTTCGTGCAACGTGAGAAACTTGACGGGGAGGTGGAGCTTGACGAGACTTTCGTTGGCGGGAAGAACAAGAACCGCCATTGGAACAAGAAAGTCAAGCATTGCCAGGGAAGGAGCTTTAAGGACAAAGTGCCCGTCATGGGTATGCTCCAGCGTGGCGGTAACGTGATTTGCCGTGTCATCCGTGACACAACCGTAAAATCGCTAACAGCTCCGATACTAAGGAGGGTAAAGCGTACCGCCACGCTCTTTACTGACGAGTGGGACGGCTACCGTGCAGTGAGGAAAATCTATAAGTCCAAGATAGTTGACCACGGAAAGGGAAAGTACGTAGTCGGTGACGCATATACAAATACGATAGAAGGCTTTTGGGGCAACTACTGCAAGCGTGTGATAAACTGCATATACAACCACATCAGCCGTAAGTATATGCAACGGTATTTTGATGAGTTTAGCTTTCGCTATAACCTTCGCAGAGTTTCTAACGGCGAAAGGTTTAGTACGGTTATCGCCCATGCGAATATCCGCATAACCCAAGAACAAATTAAACGATAAAGATATGAAAAGTAAGAAGGACAAAGGTTACATTCCCCTGCTGGACGATACGCCAGAGGAGGAATTAAAGAAGATGAAGGCTGAAAAGCCCGTGAATTTCGATAGCGTTATGACCGCTATATTGAGTTATAATAAGCCTAAGAAAAAGAAGTAAATTCCTGTGGCGTAGAGAAAATTATTTCACCATCTTCGGAATATATTGAGCCACACCTTACCGTTATTCCTGAAACTCTTTTAATAGCAATAGTAAGACACGTTACATAATCGTCAACTATAAAGCTAAGAACCTTATTATTATCCATATTTCTTCTTAAATTTAAATTTTATGACACTGCAAATATACGGAGAAATTTTGGATAATAAAAACGGAGGTATCTGTGAAGATGCCTCCGTTTGCTTTATAACAGCATAAAATGCTGGTCAACTCGCATTGTTAAAGTTTCATAAGAGTTGAATTCTCGTCAACTTTGAATTTCCAACCGTTTTCTACAAGCCAAACGAATGTATCTACAATAGCTTCTAACAAGGTGTGCTTATCGCCAGAGGTAAAGATTGTCTTATTCTCGGCGGTTGCATAGGTAACGCTATATTTATCAAAGCGTAAATCATAAAAGACGCAATCTTCTGCCGTTTCGTCTAAGGCTACATCAAGATACTCTGGTAATAAGTCTATCAGACGGGCTAATGACCAAGCAGGAAGTTTAGCGTAGCTATCGTCATAATTCTTTGCCCATTCTTTTTTGAGCAAATGATAACCTTTGAAATACGGAGGTTTTATGTATATCAAATCCGCAGTTTCAGCGGAATAGCCCAACTCGATTAAACGTTTAGACTGTTCCGCTGACGTTACGGAATAATTCGGCTTGTCATTCATCCTTTTGCTCCTCACGTAATTTCTTTTCAAAATATTCACGCATCAGTTTATCTGTTTCAGTCCGTTCTTTATTTCTACGACTTGCCCATGAAATTATCTGAACAAATAACCCGAATACGCATCCGACTATAAAGACTATCTGAACAAGTGTCAATATCTTATAACTACTGCTTGTTAATCGGGAAAACACTTCCGTTGGAGGCGTACCCTCTGAAAATAAAGGCACTAATATTATCATTAGGACTGTGAAAATAACGCCTCCTAAAAATCCTTTCAAGAAATTCATGTCTATTGAGTTTTAGTTATCGTATCGTAAAAACGTTGCTTCCATCCATCCTTTGGAATTTATATCCAAGCCACAGCCCAAATTCCCGTTAGAATATAATTCTCTGTAATTCGGCTTACCTGAGCCGTCAAAAGTATATCCCAATTTCACCAAATCGGCTCCAATTCTGCGTCCATGCTTTCCATTTGGGTTGAATACAAATCGGCATTTATCAACTTTCTTGGAATTAGCTTTCTTGTATAAGTAGACATACAAGACATCGTAAGAACTGTTACTTGAATTTGTTAGGACTACGCAATTTGCAGAGTTGGATTTAGACGTTTTATCAATAGACAAGCCGTCATTTACTAACATCGTTTCGGCGTGCGTGAAATTGTTGGATTGCGTTACAGCCTTACCCATCATAACTACAGAGGATTGCCCCCAAGTACAGATGCTGCAAATAATCGCAGCGAAAATCAATAAACACTTTTTCATAATGGCGAATTTTACAAGAGTTCTCCGCAGGCAACCAATCGAAGAATTTAACAATGTTATTGGTTATAGAAAGTGGGCTACCTTCCATGCACTCTTGTAGGCATCGCCAAACGCCTGGATACACGCACGGATAGGCAGCCCACGTATGAGCTGTCCCCGTGCCTCGCATATCCTTTTGGTGATATTTGGCGATTTCACAAGAAGTGAGGCACTATCTATTTTATTTCAAACTTTGTCTAAAAAGACTTTGCAAAGATAAGAAAATTTTGCGTATCTTTGTGCTTGTAAATATGAAAAATTCTCTTTTATGAATAATAAAGAAATAAAATGTCCGTTTTGTGGAAAATCAAATTGGAAAAGTGGTAAATATCCTTTTATTAGAGTATGTGCCACGCCTGGTTGTAAAGGTGTGAATTGGGAAGATGTACAAAAACTTCGTGATGTAAAAGGATATGTATTTGACAATATGAGTAGAACAAAAATGACAATTGAAGAATTAGAAAAACGTATGAAACAAAATATCAAATAATGCTTCTATTCGTTCCTTAAAGTCTTCACAATCTCTCCAATTAGGAAGCCTTTGGTCAATAAAATTTCTAAATTGTTCTTCTGTGACGCCTTCAGCTCTTAGTCTAAGTGCATATTCGCGTACATCTTCAGGAGCTTTCAAGTCATTTGTATCCATTACTTTATTTCATTAATCTTCTATAATAACTTTGGAACTCTCTCAGCGTTTTGAACTTACTATAATCAAAATTCGCATTAACTAAGCGTTCAAACGCCTTTATAACTGGTAAATCAAGACTAAACCTTATTGCTTCCTCTATTTCGTTAGGTTTTTTAGCAAAAGTTTTCTTTCCGCCTATAATTTCCTCCAGTAGTCGGGTTAGGACTTCTACGGAAACAGATTTATATGCTTGCTCCTCGTTTATCTCCTTATCGGTAAACAAGTGTACGTCCACGGGCTTTTCTTCTGTTGTAAAGCTCTCGTAAAAGCAGTAGCGGTCATTCCTTCGGGCTTCTACGTTTATCTTCGTTACGCCTTCCTCGTCTATCTGTTCTAAGGTGATATTCACTATCACTCTATTCATTTTTCTATTCTAAATGTTAAAGTTATGTTAAAGTCGCTATTTTGCGAAAATTCTGTGTGCTTCCTGGTTATAAGATAGATAAAGCAGAAGAGTATGTCAAAAGCGCCATTAAAGCATTCTCTATATGAGAAGATACGTAACCGCCTCAGAGCTTCGAGGAATGGGGCGGAAATACCGCGAAATAAAGGCGGAAGTATACACCGTAGTTACCGACAAAGGTATTGCGGTGTATACAGACTTCCGCATCGAATTCACCTAAACTAAAATGGCGCATGACATACTCTTTTTCTTTAAGAAACTTTGTTTAATAAACGACAGGTATGAAAAGGTATTATCCATATTATGGACAAAGAAATCCAAAAGCTCATAAGAGCCAAGAAAATTCGATTTAAATTGGGGAGACTCAATTTCGCCAAGGACAAGTTCGGCAACGTAACTTGGCAGATTGAGCAAATCCCCGAAATAAAGAAATAAAACCTTTCTACCTGTCGTTTATTTATACTTGTTTAAGTTCCATGCTCATATTCTTATTCTCCTATTGTTTTGTATTGTTCTGTTTGGGGGTGCTGGGGTATTGTCGTATATATTCACCTTGAAAAAATACGTTTACTGCTCTGGGAGGTCGTTGACTCCAGGCAGATTAAACTGGTAACTATTGTCGAATACCTTGCGCACCTTGTTGATTTCCACGAAGGTAGTGCCTCCGCCCTCACCGAAGCTACCGCTCAGGTAGGCTATGCTGTCGTCTAGTTGCAGGTATCCCTTCTGCCGCAACATGCGCACCGCCGCCATGAAGACCTGTTGGTTGGAGATGTGCTTCTTTTGGTAGATAGGTATCACGCCATAGGAAAGGTTGAGAAAACGCTGCGTCTTCTCCCTGTAGCAGATGGCCAAGATGGGCGTGGGGCCACGGAAGCTGGCCAACACACGGGCAGTCTCGCCAGAATCACTGTCGGTGATAATGCCCTTCACACCCAACTTGCGGGTACTGTCAATAGCCGCGTGGGCGAGAAACTCCCTCTGCGTGATGGCGCGGTCGGCGGAAAGTTGCACGTCGAGGGCTGCCGTACGGTCTTTCTCCGCTTGCTCGGCTATGCGAGCCATGGTCTGCACGGCCTCCACGGGATACTTTCCGCTAGCGGTCTCACCGCTCAGCATGAGTGCGTCCGTGCGATAAAAGATGGCGTTGGCTATATCTGTCACCTCCGCACGGGTGGGACGTGGGTTGTTTATCATGGTGTGGAGCATCTGGGTAGCCACGATGACGGGCTTCTTCTTGGCGATGCAACTTGCTATGATGCGTCGTTGGATACCGGGAATGCGCTCTATGGGCACCTCGATGCCGAGATCGCCGCGGGCCACCATCACTCCGTAGGAAGCGTCTATGATTTCTTCGATGTTGTCCACTCCCTCCTGGTTCTCTATCTTGGAAATAATCTTGATGTCGGAACCATGCTGGTCCAGGATTTCCTGCACGGCATGCACGTCCGAAGCGTTCCTCACAAATGAATGGGCGATGAACTCCACGTCCATTTCTATGGCCAGTTCTATGTTGTGCTTGTCTTTCTCGGTGAGCGCTGGCAAGTCTATGTGCTCCCCAGGCACGTTGACGCTCTTGCGCGCCCCCAGCGTGCCCTCGTTCTCCACCCTGGCTATAAGCATGGGACCCGTATTCTCGATGACCTTCATGTCCAGTTCGCCGTCATCGAAAAGGATGTCGTCACCCACCTTCACGTCATCGGTGATATTGGGATAAGACACATTGATAATGTCGTGGGATGTGTCCATGCCGGGGCGGCCGAATATCTTGACCACATCGCCCGACTTATAGTGGATAGGCTCCTCTACGTTGGTAGTCCTTATCTCCGGGCCTTTGGTGTCTATCATGATGGCTATGTGGGGAGACACCGCCCTCACATTCCTTACGATAGTGCGCATGCCTTCCTCGGTGGCGTGGGCGGTATTGATTCTCACCACGTTCATGCCTGCGAAAAAAAGCTTGCGTATGAACTCCTGCTCGCATCTTCTGTCGCTGATAGATGCTACAATCTTTGTTTGCTTCATGGGCTTAAATACGTTACTTGGCGCAAAGTTAATGAAAATCGGGCAAACTTGAAAACATTTGCCCGACGATTTCATCCACAAGCGCCAATTAGGCTAGATATCGAGGTCGGGAGCCTTTTCCGCTCCTTGGGCCGCCTCAAACTTTGGCATTACGTCGAAACCGAAAAGATTAGCCAGTATGACAGCGGGCATGCGGCGCACGCTGATGTTATAGGCCTGCACGGCATCGTTGTACTTGCGGCGGGCTTCCTGTATGCGATTCTCGGTTCCCTCCACCTGTATCTGCAAGGACTTGTAGTTCTCGCTGGCCTTCAGCTCGGGGTAACGCTCGGCCACCACCATCAGCCTGCCCAGGGCCGCCGACAGTTCTCCCTGCGCCTCCGTGTATTGGCGCAACTTGTCGGCCGTGAGGTTAGTGGGGTCTATGCTCATTTGCGTGGCCGAGGCGCGCGCTTGCGTTACCTGCGTGAAAGTCTCCCGCTCATGGGCGGCGTATGATTTCACTATCTTGGCCAATTGGGGCAACAGGTCGGCCCTGCGCTGATAAGCTGTCTGCACGTTGGAAAGCTCCGTATAGGCCACTTCCTGCTTCTTGACGAAGCCATTGTAACCCGAGACGCCCCAGAACACGAGCACCACGAGAACGGCAAGCAACACCCAAAGCCATGTCTTTCCGCCAGTCTTGCGGCGGGAATTGAGGTTTTGAAACCCCTGATTGTAATCATTCATACTATTTATTGTTTATGGTTTAATCTTTTTACCAGCTGCCTCCCGCTCCGCCGCCGCCGAAGCTTCCGCCGCCAAACGAACCTCCCGAGAAACCGCCCCCATGTCCCAACGATCCTCCTCCACCGAAGATGAAGGGCGGAAACCAATCATCGTCGTGGCGGGAGCGAGAATGGAAAGTTTTGGGCGAGGGCTTCACCACGCCCAACTTCACCAGTATGGCGCGGATGAGCATGTAAATGGGTATCGAGAAGAAAAGCAACGTGAGCGCAATGGCAAACACGAGGTCTCCAGCGTCGCCGTCTTCATCGATGCTCTTCACGCCTGTCTTGCCAGTGGATACCTTATTATATAGCGCACGTGCGGTAGCCCACACCGCTTTTCCAGGTTGTCCCTCCCGCATGTATGGCACCACGCAAGCCTGGGCAATGTCGTCACAATCCACGTCGGTAAGTTCCGATTCCAAGCCCATACCTGGAGCGATGAAGTAACGTTTATCCTCCACGGCGATAACTACCACCAAGCCCCTGCGTGTCTCCTTGTCACCCACTCCAAGGCGGTTACCTAAGTCTTGCGCCATGCGAAAAGCGTCACCATCTTTCACCCTATTGACAATCACGAAGAGCGACTGTACACCCTTGCTCCGTTCCAGCCGTCCGAGATAGTAATCCGCGGAATCTCGCTCGGCGGGCTTGAGCAATCCGTCAGGGTCAGAAACATATCTGGCGCTATTTCGCAAATAAGGGATAGGTACATCGCTGGCCTGCCACTCCTGTTGAGCGAGAAGCTGGGTGGCAAAAGCCCATAAACAAATGAGAACCAAGAATATGCGCAACGGGAACATGGAAAGCGAGAAGTCTATCGCACAACTTCTCATTGGCATCTCGGAACGGGAAAGTCTATCGGGCACTTGCGTGAAATAAAAGTCCATAGCGCGAAAATACACAATAAAAACCTAATTTACAAATACTTAGCGTGATATTTTTTGAAAAAAACAAGTGAACTTTTTCTTTATTCGATAAAATTTTGTACCTTTGCACACCGAAATTCAATATACGAATCCAAAAACTAGCAGAGAGACATGACAAAAGCAGACCTCATCAAGGAAATTTGTGAAGCCACTGGCTTAACAAAAACGGAAGTGAGCGCAGTGGTTGAATCATTCATGACATGCGTCAAGAGCAGCCTGCTGGAAAGGAGGGAGAGCGTACACTTGAGGGGCTTCGGCAGCTTCATGCTGAAACACAGAGCCGTAAAGACCGCCAGAAACATCTCCAAGAACACCACCTTGGTGCTAGGAGCGCATGACAGGCCTTACTTCAAGCCAGCAAAGGAATTCATGGAAAAAGTAAGGGAGGAAACCTTGGAGGAAATTCCCGCGCAAGCGGAATAACCAATCCTCAAGCGGAAACGCTTCTTTAGAAGACATCAAATTAGATAATACAATAACAGATTAAAATTTAAGACTATGCCTAACGGAAAGAAGAAGAAGGGCCACAAGATGGCCACCCACAAGCGTAAGAAGAGATTACGTAAGAACAGACACAAGAGCAAGTAAGCTTATTGCTGGCTCGCGCCGTCTAAGAAAAAATTGAGAGGGGGTATGTCAACTGGGAAAAAGTGTTGGCATGCCCTTTTTTCGAATAAGAAAGGAAAGTAAGCAATGACTAGCGAACTCATCATCGATGTCCAGCAGAAAAACATCTCCATCGCGCTGCTAGAAGACAAGCAGCTGGTGGAGTACCAGAACGAGGCCCGGGAAGCTTCGTTCAGCGTGGGCAACATCTACATCGCGAAGGTAAAAAAACTCATGCCAGGCCTAAACGCCTGTTTCGTGGATGTGGGATTTGAGCGGGATGCTTTCTTACACTACCAAGACCTGGGCAGCCACTTCCCTTCTTACCAAAAATACCTGAAGCAGGTACTAAGCGACCGCAAGAAACTCTATCCATTCACCAAAGCCAGCAAACTGCCTGACTTGGACAAAGAAGGCAGCGTACAGAATGTTTTGAAGCCTGGCCAAGAAGTGCTGGTGCAAATCGTAAAGGAGCCTATATCCACCAAAGGACCAAGACTGACGGGAGAGCTCTCTTTCGCCGGACGGTTTTTGGTGCTCATACCTTTCGGCACCAAGGTGTCCGTATCCTCTAAAATCAAGAGCGGAGAGGAGAGGGCGAGGCTTAAACACCTCATACAGAGCATAAAGCCCGAGAACTGCGGCGTGATAGTGCGCACCGTGGCGGAAGGAAAAAGAGTGGCGGAACTGGATGCCGAATTGAAGGTGCTTACCCAACGCTGGGTGTCTACGCTGGAAAAAACACAAAAGGCACAGGCTTTACCCAAGACCGTTTTTGAGGAAACGGGAAGAGCCGTAGCCATGATCAGAGACCTCTTCAACCCCACTTACGAGAATGTCTATATCAACAACGAAGAGGTGAAAGAGGAAGTAAAGCATTACATATCGCTCATAGCTCCCGAAAGGGTCGGTGTCGTGAAATTGTACACTGGCAAGGTGCCCATCTTCGACAACTTCAACGTCACGAAACAAATCAAGGCCTCTTTCGGACGCACCGTGAACTACAAACATGGCGCTTACCTTATCATTGAACACACAGAAGCTCTACATGTAGTTGACGTGAACAGCGGCAACAGAACGAGGGTGAACGGACAGGAAGCCAATGCGTTAGACGTGAACCTGGGAGCGGCCGACGAGTTGGCAAGGCAATTGAGACTAAGGGACATGGGCGGCATCATCGTGGTAGACTTCATAGACATGAGCCTGGCAGAGGACAGGCAAATGCTCTACGAACGTATGTGCAAGAACATGCAGAAAGACCGCGCCAAGCACAATATACTCCCCTTAAGCAAATTTGGCTTGATGCAAATCACGCGACAAAGGGTAAGGCCCGCCATGGACGTGAACGTGGATGAGACTTGTCCCACTTGCTTCGGCAGCGGAAAAATAAAATCAAGCATCCTGTTTACAGACCAACTGGAAAGGAAGATAGACCGTTTGGTCAACAAGATAGGCATTAAAAGATTTGACCTCTACGTCAATCCATACGTAGCGGCTTATATCAACAAGGGATTCATCTCGCTCCACCGGAAGTGGCAGATCAAGTACGGATTTGGCATCAGGGTGATACCCTCACAGAAACTGGCCTTCTTGCAATACGAGTTCTATGACAAGAACAACGAATACATTGACATGCAAGAAGAACAAGAAACCAAGCAACAACAGCACTCATAACAATCCGGGCTTCCATTCTGATGATGGAAGCCCGTGATATTTTTAAAAAGGCAAATCGTCCGCGCTGTCTTCCTGGGAAGGAGCGGGAGCGACAGGAGCGGCTGGCTGAACGGGAGACTGCGCTGGAGCAGCTCCATAAGCAGCGGGAGACTGCGGCGGGAAGGGCATGGCTCCAGGTTGCGCACCATATGCGGCAGCCTGCGCCGCGGCAGGGTCTACATGGACCACGTTCCACGCACGCACACTGTTGTACCACCTTCCTTGATATTCATGGGCACTGATGTCAAAAGACACGCTCACCTCATCACCCAGTTTGATATTGAACTGCGCGAGGCGGTCCGCTCCAAACACGTCAAACGCCATTTGCTTGGGATATTGGTCATGGGTCTCTATAACAAACGTCTGGGCCTTCCACTCTCCTCTTTGAGAGACGCCGCTTCTTTCAGGCAAAACGACGATGATTTTTCCTTGTAATTCCATGGGTCTTTGTTTAAACTTTCAAAATACTTTGCGAAAGTAATAAATTAGTCTCAAAAAAACGAAAGTTTTACTCTTTTTTTGTTGATGCGAAATTATTTTCGTATTTTTGTGGCCATAAACACATCAACCATATCTAAACAATACATAAACATGAAATTTACCGTTTCCAGCTCGGCCGTGAGCAGCCGGCTTAACACGCTGTCCAAAGTCATCGCAGGCAAGAATTCATTGCCCATACTGGACTGCTTTCTCTTCCAAGTAAGCAACAATCAACTGACCATAACCGCCAGCGACAGCAGTAATATGATGCAAGCCATCGTGGAATTGACCGAGTGTGACGGAGAGGGGGAGTTCGCCCTTCCCCATCGCACCATGCTGGATGCCATGAAGGAATTGCCAGAGCAACCCCTGAATTTCGAGGTAGACATGGACACTATGGCCATGAAGGTTAATTACCAAAATGGAATGTATAACTTCACCGCCCAAAGAGCTGACGAATATCCACGCCCACAACACGTGAGCGATGCCGCCTCCACCATCACCCTGTCTTCCCAGATACTGATAGACAATATCAACCGTTCTCTTTTCGCCACCGCCAATGACGAATTGCGTCCCGTGATGAATGGTATATATTTTGACTTCACGCCCGATTCTCTCACCATGGTTGCCAGCGACGGACACAAACTGGTACGTTGCCAAGATTTCACCATAAAGAGCGAGGTGCCCACGGCATTCATAATGCCAAAGAAACCCGCCATGTTGTTGCGCAACACGCTGGACAAGGACGGCGGTGACGTGGAAGTACGCTTTGATGACCGTGGAGCGGAGCTGAAATATGAAGGAGGGCAACTGAGTTGCCGCCTCATAGAAGGCCGCTATCCCAACTATAACTCCGTGATTCCAGAGAACAATCCCAATAGCGCCACCATCGACAGAGCCTCCCTCGCCAGTGCCCTGAGACGCGTGTTGCCTTTTGCCGACGAGAGCAGCCAGCTGATAAGATTCCACCTGGAACAAGGAAGGATTGAATTATCCTCTGAAGACATTCAATTCGCTACCGCCGCCAAGGAGCAACTCGCCTGTGACTACCAGGGACACCCCATGAGCATCGGCTTCAAGGGAGGAACGCTACAGGAAGTACTTGCCAACCTGGAGGGCGAACAGATTATCATGCAACTGGCGGATCCCAGCCGCGCTGGCATCATCATTCCCGCACAGCAACCGGAAAACGAGGACATCCTGATGCTTATCATGCCCATGTTGCTTAACGACTAACGCAAGATGAGACTCAACTTAACTAAGCCGCTGGTAGTCTTTGACTTGGAAAGCACGGGGCTGGATCTCGTCAATGATCGTATCATACAACTTTCTTATATCAAGGCTTATCCTGACGGAAAGGAAGAGCGCAAGAACTTATTGATAAACCCCGGGAAGCCCATCCCCGCCGAAGTGGAGAAACTGACCGGCATCACCAATGACGATGTGAAAGACGCGCCCACCTTCAAGCAAGTAGCCACAGACTTGGCGAAAACTTTCACAGGTTGCGATTTCGCGGGATACAATTCCAATCACTTTGACATACCTTTATTGGCGGAGGAATTCCTGCGTGCGGGCATCGACTTCGACTTCTCTCGCTGCCGATTGATAGACGCGCAGACCATATTCTTCAAAATGGAGAAGCGTAACTTAGCCGCCGCCTACAAATATTATTGCGGCAGGAAGATGGAAGATGACTTCCAAGCCCATAGAGCCGACCAGGACACCGAAGCCACTTACAGGGTACTGCAAGGACAACTGGATAAATACGCTCCTGGCATGCAAGAAGAGCCAGATCGCGTAATACACAATGACATGGATGAGCTGGCACGTCTTTCCGTGCAAAACGATAACGTGGATTTCGCGGGCCGCATCGTATGGCGTCCACTAAAAGATGCCTCGGGCAACGTATCGCTTGATGACAGCGGCAATCCCCTCAAGCAGGAAGTGTTCAATTTCGGTAAATACAAGGACATGCCCGTAAGCGAGGTGCTGCGCAAAGACCCAGGTTATTTCAATTGGATACTGAACAGCGACTTCACGTATAACACCAAGCAGGTGTTGACAAGAATCCGCCTGCGTGACATGGGAAAGAAATGATAGCGGGAAAAAAGATTGTACTAGGAATCACAGGCTCCATAGCCGCTTATAAGGCATGCCTTATCATCAGGGGGCTTGTCAAGCGCGGAGCCGAGGTGCAAGTGGTCATTACGCCCGCTGGCAAAGAGTTCATCACGCCAGTTACGCTCTCCGCCCTCACACATAAGCCCGTCATCAGCGAGTTCTTCTCACAAAGGGACGGCTCTTGGCACTCCCATGTAGACTTGGGGCTATGGGCAGACGCCATGCTGATAGCGCCCTGCACGGCCTCAACGCTGGGCAAGATGGCGCATGGTATAGCCGACAACATGCTCATCACCACCTATCTTTCCATGAAAGCCCCCGTGTTCATAGCCCCCGCTATGGACTTGGATATGTATAGCCATCCCGCCACGCAAGAAAACCTTCGCACCTTGATTGGATATGGCAATCACGTGATAGAGCCTGGTTGCGGTTTCTTGGCCAGCGGGCTGGAGGGCAAAGGCCGGATGGAAGAACCCGAGAATATCATCCAGGCATTGGAAGATTTTTTCCAGGCACAACAAGACTTGAGAGGCAAAAAGATACTGATTACCGCAGGCCCAACCTACGAGAAAATAGACCCCGTACGCTTTATTGGCAATTACTCTTCGGGGAAGATGGGCTTCGCCTTGGCGGAAGAATGCGCCAAGCGAGGGGCGGAAGTCACACTGATAGCCGGTCCCGTCGCGTTAAGTTGCTCAAGCGGCATACATCGCGTAAACGTGGAAAGTTGCCAAGAGATGTATAACGCCTCGATAGAAGCCTTTCCCTGGCAAGACGCCGCCATTCTCTGCGCCGCCGTGGCCGATTTCAAGCCAGCCATGACCGCTGACCGCAAGATAAAAAGGGGAGAAGATGGGCTGCGGCTGCAATTGGAACCCACGCAAGACATCGCCGCCTCGCTAGGGAAGATGAAACAAGAGAGGCAACGCTTGGTGGCGTTCGCGCTGGAGACAGACCATGAAGAGTCAAACGCCGAAAGCAAGCTGAAGAAGAAAAACGCTGATTTCGTGGTGCTCAACTCCACCCGCAACAAAGGCACCACATTCCGCACGGACGACAACCAGATAATCATTGTCTCTCCACAAGGCAAGAAAGAATATGGCAAAAAACCAAAGAGTGAAGTGGCTCGTGACATTGTCAATGAGCTTGTGTCTATATTGTAACCTCTTGACGGCCCAAGAGCTGCAAGCCAAGGTAAACATCAACTATGCCCAGGTGCAGGGCACGGACAAATCGGTGTTCGACGACCTACAGCGCAATTTGGAGCAGTTTGTCAACGAACGCCAATGGACCAACTTGCAATTCGCCAATAACGAGCGCATACCATGCAGTTTCAACATCACCGTGAGCACTTACGACAGAGACAACAATCTTTTCACCTGCAAGGCCATCATACAGGCCAACCGACCCGTATACAATTCCGCCTACTCCACCACCATTTACAGCAATACCGACAACGATTTCACCTTCCAATATGCCCAATTCGACCAGCTCAACTACTCGGATGAATACATAGACAATTCACTGACCGCGCTGATGGCCTACTACGCCTATCTCATCATAGGCATCAACCTGGACACCTTCGCCCCCATGGGTGGAACCGACGTACTGCAACGCTGCCTCAACGTGGCCAACAACGCCCAAAACCTGGACATGCCAGGATGGAAGGCTTTCGAGGATGACCGCAATCGCTACGCCATCATCAACGATTACCTGGACGGGGGCTTGCAACCCCTGCGGCAGTTGCAGTATGACTATTACCGCAAAGGGCTGGACGAAATGGCCAACCAGGTGGAAAGGGGAAGAACGGAAATCACCCAAGCGCTGGATGCGCAGCTGAGGCAGGCAAGGGAGAACAAGCCTTTGAGCATGTGGCCGCAGATATGGACAGACTACAAGAGGGACGAATTGGCCAATATCTACCAAGAGAAAGGCACCGCGAAAGAGAAAGAGAAGATTTACGAGTTGCTTTCAAGCATCAATCCCTCGCAAGAAAACGCATGGTCTAAACTTCGACAATAACAATGCTGACACATCTATACATAAAAAACTATACGCTCATCGACCTGCTCGACATCTCCTTGCACGAAGGTTTCTCGGTCATCACGGGAGAGACTGGGGCGGGAAAGAGCATCATCTTGGGAGCGATCGGGCTGCTGCTGGGCAATAGGGCGGACTCCAAAGCCATCAAGCCAGGTTGTGACCGCTGCGTGATAGAAGCCCAGTTTGACCTCTCACGCTATGAGCTGGAAGATTTCTTCCTCAACCACGACATAGACTATTGCCCTGCCGACACTATCATCCGCAGGGAACTTACGTCAGCGGGCAAGAGTCGTGCCTTCGTCAACGATACTCCCGTGCCGCTGGCCACCATGCGGGAACTTGGCGAGACACTGGTGGATATCCATTCGCAACATCAGAATCTGCTGCTGCAGAAAGAGGATTTCCAACTGCAAGTGGTGGACATCATAGCCGGAGACAAGCATTTGTCAAAAGACTACGCCCAAGCCTTCCTCGCCTACCAGCGGAAAGAGAGAGAGTTGCGTGCCGCGAAGGAGGAAGCGCGACGCCAGCAAGACAACGAGGACTACCTGCGCTACCAGTATAACGAACTGGAACAAGCCCAACTGCAAGCGGGCGAACAAGCGCAAGTGGAGCAAGAGACACAGGCCATGACCCATGCCGAGGACATCAAGTCGGCACTCTATACCGCCTGCAACGCCCTCAATGGCGATGAAGGCGGAGCGATTGCCTCGTTGCGTGAAGCCTCTCGCCAATTGCAATCCATCGGGCAAGTATACCCACAAGCGCAATCCCTTCTGGAAAGACTGGACTCCTGCGACATCGAACTGAAAGACATAGCCGATGACTTAAGCCAGAAAATGGAACGAGTGGACTTCGACCCCGCTCTTCTGGAGAAACTCAACGCCAGGCTGGATACCCTCTACGCCCTGCAACGGAAATACCACGTGGAAGACGAGGAGCAATTGATAGCCCTCAGGGACAACCTGGCCCGGCAACTAGACCAGTTGGAACACGGAGAGGAAAACATCGCCATGTTGGCGGCTGAAGTGGAAAAGCTGCGGCAGGATTGCGAGGAGAAAGCCCAACTGCTGACCGAGACACGCCGACAGGCCGCCCAGAAGGTAGCCGAGGAAATGCGCCAAAGGCTCATACCCCTTGGCATGCCCCGTGTCAGGTTTGAGGTAAAGATGGAACAAAAGCCGCTGAGCATGGACGGAAAGGACAAGATATCATTCCTTTTCAGTGCCAACACAGGTACGCCTGCCATGCCCGTCAGCCAAATAGCGTCGGGTGGAGAGATAGCCCGCGTAATGCTCTCGCTCAAAGCCATGATAAGCGGAACCATCAAGTTGCCCACCATCATCTTCGACGAGATAGACACGGGGGTAAGCGGCAGCATAGCCGAACGCATGGCCCACATCATGCGAGAGATGGGAGCGGCCAACAGGCAAGTGATTTCCATCACCCACCTGCCACAGATAGCGGCCTTGGGCAGCCACCACTACAAGGTTGCCAAGCAGGAGACCGCCCTAGGAACGGTGAGCGTGATGAAAGAACTCACGCCCGAGGAGAGAGTGGCCGAGATAGCGGGCATGCTGAGCGGCAGCGACGTGACCGAGGCCGCGCTGGCCAATGCACGCACACTCCTGAAAACAGAAAATTGACACCTATATTATATATAAGAAAAAACATGAAGAAAACAGTACATATCTTGACGATGCTCCTGGTGAGCGTCACCATGGCGGCTCAACCCGCCGGGGTGAAAAAGGTCGCGAAAAGCACGTTCTCCCTTACCTCTTTCGACGAGAAAGGCAGTATAGTGGCCTCCACCCAAGGCGTTTTCATCGACGAGAAGGGCACGGGAATCTGCCCCTTCAAGGTTTTCGTGGGCGCAGAAAGGGCCACGGTGGTAGACGCGGACGGCAATTCCATGGAAGTGGATGCCCTGCTGGGAGCCGACGAGCTATACGACGTGGCCAAACTCAGGGTAAAGGCCTCCACCAAGGCGGCTCCGTTGGCCACCGCGGCGGAGAAACAGGGGGCGAAAGTATGGTTAATGCCCTACTCCATCAACAACCCCCAGCCGCTCCAACTCACGCTTTCCTCCGTGGAGCGATTCCACGACAACTATAATTACTACATTCTTGACGGAGAAGTGCCAGACAACGCCGTGGGCTGCCCGGTCGTCAACGGCAACGGACAAGTGGTGGGCATCATGCACAAGAGCGACAGCCACACCACGGCCGTGGATGGCGCCTATGTCAAGCAACTCTCTGTCAGCGGACTTTCGTCACTCGACGCCTCATTGCAAGAGACGGGCGTGCGCACGGCCCTGCCCGACAATGAGGAGGAAGCCATCACCATGATGACGCTCAAGAAAGGCTCGGTGAAAGAAGACACCTATAGAGCCTACGTGGACGAGTTCCTGGAGAAATTTCCCACGTCCTCTTTCGGATACCAGGAACTGGGCTTGATACAAATGGGGCAAGACCTGTTCGACGAGGCCAGCAAGACCATGGAAGCCGCCATCAAGCAAAGCAGGGCCAAGGACGAGGCCCACAGCGACTACGCCAACTTGATTTACCAGAAAAACATATACAAGTCGGATAAGCCATACGAGCCATGGACACTGGACAAGGCCCTGGAAGAGGCGAAAACCGCCTACGGAATCAACCCGCAACCCATATACCAGCACCAGGAGGCGCAAATCATCTTCGCCCAAGGCAAATACCAAGAGGCTTACGACATCTTCATGTCACTCACCAAATCGCCCATCTCCAACGCCGAGCTTTACTATGAAGCCGCACAAAGCAAAATCCACTTGAACGCGCCCGACACTGAAATCAGGGTCTTGCTGGACAGTGCCGTCAACGTAGGCAAGCGCATGGGCACAGGGGAAGCACCCTATATTCTCGCCCGCGCGCAATACCTGCACGACAAAGGCGAATACCGCGAGGCCCTCAAGGACTACAACGCCTACGACACCCTCACGGCCACTACCGACCCCGTGTTCTTCTATTTGCGCTATAAGTGCGAGACGCAAGTGCGCCAATGGCAACAGGCTCTCTTCGATATCGCCCGCGCCTGCTTCCTCAATCCCAAAGAACCTACCTACTTCGCGGAGTGGGCTTCGCTTGACTTACGGGTGAAACGCTATGACGAGGCCGTCAGCGCGGCCACCAAGTGCATAGAGCTGGCTCCCGAATACGCCGATGGCTACCTGCTGCTGGGATTGGCGCAGATAGAGAAAGGCATGAAGGAGGAAGGACTCAAGAACCTGGAGAAAGCCAAGGAACTGGGAGACACCCGAGCGGAACAGTACATTGAGAAAAACAAGTAATCCACAAACGGCACCATGGGCAATATGGATTTCAAGAAATTGGCGAGCCTCTGCGTCCAGAAATACAAAAACTCGCTGGACAATGAGCGTGAACGCTATGTGGACACCCTGTTCGTGGCCATCACGGAAAAGGACGACGTATTCTGCTCCAAGATACCGAGCATACTCGAACAGGCCTCCAAATGCGTCCTGATACACTAGAAAAAGCAACTGGCAGTCACCAATTGGTATTCTTGGTATAAAGTAGACTATGTCGACGGGAATGGATGCGTGACCGACGGCAACCTGGGCCAAGGCTTCGAGCTTTCCATCTCCTCGCGCGACACGTTCGCCAACCAGGTGATGTCCCTCTACCACGGCTACCACGAGCTGTATGCCTGCCGCAGACCTTGGGAGGACAACATGGCTAAGGTATGGAAACTGTACTCCATGACCAAGAAAATGGAGACAGACAAGGAAATAGAGCTCACGGCGAGACTTTTCCGCTCAGACGAGAAGATACTGGAAATGGAAAGGGAAATCGCCAGCCACGAGTTCACCAACCATCTCCTGGAGCAAGAGAGAGACCAATACAAGAGCCTGCTCGATGAAATCAAGAAGATGGTAAGCGACCAGCATATACGAGAATAAGGTAAAGGTTCCCTTGGGCAAGGGAACCTTTATTCATTTTCCATGATGACTCGCGGGCGCGGCAAGATGATACTTGGTAAACTCCTTAATCGTCTCTCACCGCCCACTAGGCCCGCCCATTGAAACATCCAATCTGTTTGCCCTTGGAAACAACTTGTTTCGCTTGGCAATTCAAGTTATTTTGCTCATCAAAATAACTTGTTTTCCTAGGCAAAATAACTTGTTTCGCGTTCCAAGAAAACTTGTCTTGTTGAGCCATCCCGCCATGGAATCGCATAAGTGCCTTTTTAATCTGTAGGGAAAGCTCTCTTGGCAGATTTGGGTTGAAGGACTTTTCTTCCGCGAGCGCAAACGGAATGGGCTTCAAAGAAGTCCTGCCTGTCTTCAAGCGACAGCAAGCATGTATCTATGCCAGCCCGAGCTTCCCACGACCTGCGGCAAAGAGGCATTCCTTGCTCTCTCTACTGAAAATCCGTCCGCCCAGGAAAACATCATGAAAACGCCCTTGTTTGTTAATAAACATTAACGCACGGAAAATTCCTTGCCATATATTTTTGAGGACAAATAATAATTCGTACCTTTGCACCCGCAAACGAGAAACAATGGTACCTTAGCTCAGGTGGTAGAGCATCGGACTGAAAATCCGTGTGTCCTTGGTTCGACTCCAAGAGGTACCACTCCTCCTTTCATTGGCGGTCCTCGCAAGAGGCCGCCTTTTTTGTTTTCACACTCTTTCACCACCTTTATCTTAATTTTTGCCCGTTTGTTTGCCAAGGCAATAAATAATGTCTATATTCGCGAAGAATAAACTATTTACACATCTACTATGAACAGAATCCTGACAACAGCCTTTATGCTGCTAAGCGCGCTCACGTCCATGGCGCAAACCGACTACGGCAAGTATTACGAGAACCTGCCCACGGAAATGCCCGTGCCTACCCTACCCTCCATACCCGACAACAAAGTGAACTTGGCCGACTTCGGAGCCGTGGGCGACGGGGTGACCCTCAATACCGAAGCCATCAGCAAGGCCATCAACCAGCTCAGCAAAATGGGCGGCGGACACCTGATAGTGCCCGCGGGAATATGGCGCACGGGGCTCATCTCGCTGAAAGACAACATCGACCTCCACTTGGAAAAGAACGCCATACTGATGTTCTCACCCGACAAGAAAGACCTCCTCAAGCTGAAAGACGGAAAGATGGACGACAAAGCCACGCCCTTCATCAACGTGAGCAAGCGCAAGAACGTCTCCATCACGGGCGAGGGAACCATAGACGGAAACGGAGAATGGTGGCGACCCGTGAAGCGGAACAAGGTGAGCGACACGGAGTGGAACGTGTTCAAGAGCATGGGCGGCACCGTGACCGAAAAGGGAGACTTGTGGTACCCATTTGACCTTACCCACTACGAAAACATCTGCGCTGACAAGGAGACGCAAGAGAAATATCGCAACCACATGATACGCTTCACCGACTGCGAAAACGTGCTCGTGCAAGGAGTGACACTACTCAACTCTCCCAAATTCCACTTGATACCCACCCGCTGCGATAACGTCATCATTGACGGCATCACGGTGAAGTGTCCCTGGAACGCGCAAAATGGCGATGCCATAGACATCAGCAGCTGCAAGAACGTGCTTATCGTCAATAACGTAGTGGACGCTGGAGACGACGGCATCTGCATGAAAGCAGGGGCGGGAGCCAAGGGCGTGGAATATGGCCCTTGCGAGAACATCAACATCCAGAACAATACCGTCTACCACGCCCATGGAGGCTTCGTGATAGGCAGCGAGTTCTCTGGCGGCGTGAAGAACGTGGTGGTGCGCGACAACAAGTTCTGCGGCACAGATACGGGATTGCGCTTCAAGAGCGCCGTGAAGAGAGGCGGCAAGACCGAGAAGCTTTTCATAGACCATATCTACATGACGGACATCAAGGACGAGGCCATCGTCTTCGAGACCACTTACTTCGACAACCACGTGGGTGCCAAGAAGCAACAGGCCGCCGCCACCCAGGAATATGCGCCTGAATTCCAGGACATCCATATCAGCGACATCGTGGTGAATGGGTGCGAGACGGGCATCGCGGCTCATGGAGCCGAGGGAATGGTGCACGACATCACCGTCAGCAATTCCCTTATCTTCTACAACAAAACCGCCAAAGACATAGACCCCGCCTGCAAGATAACGCTAAACAACGTGAAGTTCACCACCTTTGGCGAGTGAAGCCAAAAGAGAAATCAAGCGCAACGACAATCGCGTAAGTAGAGGTGCCTTCCGCCGATAAATACAGAAGGCACCTCTATCGTCAATATTTTCCCGCCTCAGCTTGGGCATTTAAAATGTTTTGCGTATATTCGCGGCGTAAGAGACAAACCATTCCCGAAATAGGCAAACAAGAGACAACATGAGGAAAACATTGACCATTATGACCCTGGCCCTCACCACGCTGGCCACGCAAGCGCAGGCCGAAGGCATCCACCAGGAACTGAAACAGAAATTCATAGAGGGCGACGCGGGATTTATGTCGCTCGTGGCCCTGGCGCTGGTCATCGGACTGGCTTTCTGCATAGAACGCATGATCTACCTGAGCCTGTCGGAAATCAACGCCAAGCAACTAATGAGCGACATAAGCGACAAGGTGGCTGAAGGAGACGTGGAAGGAGCCAAGCGACTCTGCCAGGAAAGCAGGGGGCCCGTGGCCGCCATCTGCTACCAGGGGCTGGAACGCAAAGACGAGAAACTGGAAGACGTGGAGCGCACCATCGCGGGATATGGCACCGTGGAGGCGGCCAACCTGGAAAAAGGCTGCAGCTGGATAACGCTCTTCATCGCCATGGCTCCCTCATTGGGCTTCCTGGGCACGGTAATCGGCATGGTGATGGCCTTTGACCAAATACAGCAAGCGGGCGACATCAGCCCCACCATCGTGGCATCGGGCATGAAGGTGGCGCTTATCACCACCATCTTCGGTATCATCGTGGCCTTGATACTGCAGGTGTTCTATAACTATATATTGTCCAAGATAGACCACCTGACGAGCCAGATGGAGGAATCTGCCATCACGCTGCTCGACGTGATCTCAAAATACCAGGAGAAACGATGAGACCACTGCGTCATTGGTCTACGGAACGGATTTCCCACCGTGTGCTCTACGCCTTGATAGGTGTCACCGTGGTGGCTTATGCCCTCTTCGCCTTGGTGGGATTCAACATTCCTTACGAGCAGGATCCAGACAAGAACGCCCCGCTTTTCACCGACCTGCTCCTCTGGCTAGGCTGGATCACCCTGGTTCTTTCCCTGGTCCTGGCGGTGGCTTCCACCGTCCATAGCCACAAGCTATCCCCCCGCAAGGCGGAAAGAAACGGCATCGCCCACCGCCGACTGTCACTCATAGTATGGCTGGTGGTAATCCTTTGCCTGGGCCTGACCTTCGCCATAGGCTCCACCGCTCCCATGTTTATCAATGGCGAAGACTACGAAGACCCGCTTTGGCTGAGAGTGGCCGACATGTTCGTCTATACATCACTGACGTTGCTGGCAGCCGCCGTGGGAGCGATGGTGTTCGGAGCCACTCGCTACATCCGCAAAAACAGGAAAGGAGGCAAATCATGATGATACGCCGCAAACGGCACGAAGTGCCTGGGCTGAACACCACATCCACGGCAGACATCTCTTTCATGCTCTTGATATTTTTCCTGGTCACCACGTCCATGGATCCTGACAAAGGATTGCTTCGCCAGTTGCCACCCATGGAGCCAAAGGAAACCGTGGCAAAAGAAGAACTGATAGAAAAGCGAAACCTGCTGCGGCTGGAAATCAACAACCGAGGCCAACTGACCGCTGACGGACAGCCTATCACTCCCGAGGAAATACCCGACAAGCTATTGCCGCTCGCCCGAAAGGCGGGGAAAAACCACGTGGTATGGCTGAGTTGCGACCCGGAAGCCAATTACGACACCTATTTCCAAGTGCAGGACCAGTTGGTCAAAGGATATGCCCAGTGGCGCGAGGAGGTATCTCGGCAAAAGACGGGCAAGCCCTACGCCCGCCTGTCTGCCGAGCAACAGGCCACCATCAGGGAACTTACACCCCAGAGAGTGGCGGAACAAGACCACACGACAGAGGAAAACAATCCCTTTGGCATAAAGGAAGGAGGCAACCCATGAGCCTCTTCGCCCGTCGCCGCAATCGGGAAGTGCCAGGACTGAACACCGCCTCACTGCCAGACCTGATATTCTCCGTGCTTTTCTTCTTCATGATAGTTACCCACATGCGGCAAGAGACACTCAAGGTGAGATACCAGGTGCCGCAGGGCACGCAGCTCACCCGCCTCACCAAGAAATCGGCCATATCGCACGTCTACATCGGGGAGCCGTCCGCCGACATGGCATCCGCCATGGGCAAGGGCACTCGCATACAATATAACGACAAGTATGTAACGCCCCAAGAACTGGCTCGATACCTGGCGGACGAACGAGCACGCATGGCACCCGAAGACCGCGAACGCATGATCGTCTCGCTAAAAGGCGACCTGCATACCAAAATGTCTGTCGTGCAAGAGGTAAAGCAAGCCCTTCGTCAAGCCAACGCCCTCAAGATAAGCTATTCCGCCTCGCAAAAACCCGCGGAACAATAAATCCCGCGCGGCATGATATCCCCAGGTTGGGAGAATGCCATACGTGATTATATTGTCATAAAATTGCCATTTTAGTTTGGAATGCGAAAAATAAATGCTATCTTTGTAGCAAATTGTAATAAAATGGTACGCTTAAACTTAGACAAACTAGACTTAGAAATCCTGAAACTGGTCTCGCAAGACGCACGCATTCCTTTTCTGGAAGTGGCCCGACTCTGCAAGGTGAGCGGCGCCGCGGTACACCAACATGTCTCCAAACTCATACGCATGGGGGTCATCAAGGGTTCGCAATTCATCATAGACCCAGAGCGAGTAGGCTACGAGACCTGCGCTTTTATCGGGCTCTACCTGAAACAACCAGAGAACTTCGAAGACGTAGTGGAAAAACTCAAGCAAATACCAGAGGTGGTAGAGTGCCACTACACCACGGGCGGTATGGATCTCTTCGTCAAGATATACGCCCATAACAACCATCATCTCCTGGAAATCATCCACGACAAGCTGCAACCACTGGGGCTGAGCCGCACGGAGACCATCATCTCCTTCAAATCAGCCATCTACCGCAGCCTGCCCTGCTCCAACCTGGAGACCATGTATGGGGTGATAGACACCGATAACCAGGAAGACAAAAAGGAAGATGAACGTTCGGAATAAGCAGGTTGAGGGTTTTCCCTCCATAAACTATACCTGCTTTAGATAGTTATAACTCGACTCTAATTCACTTGATAAAACTATATTCCCGCACGGGAATATAGTTTAAACATCACAAAAGTAGGCAAAGCGCTAAAAAGCGCCACTTGAGAAAAATAAACGGCTCAGTGGAAATATCATGGGGTAGCAGGAGATCGCCAAGGTGGCGACAAGTGACGCACGGGGCATTTCCTGGCATGGGATACGCGGGAGAATGTCAAGAAATTCTACTTCCACGCTCTTCCGGGAACGGAAGCCCCAGGCAGCCCATGTACAGGCGGCGGGAAACGAAACTAGTTGCGAAGGGTCACGAAACTAGTTTCATCGGCCATCGCAACTAGTTGCGTGGGGCCACGCAACTAGTTACGTTTTTTCTCGCGCCCAAGCCGCCTCCAGCCCCATCCTGGCCTTGTCAAGATTCACTCATTTACTCCTCCCTTTCTCCATGCGCGTCGCCCACAACACCTCCGCGTATCCCCGGGCACCGCGAGGCAAGAACTGATTATTCCCCACTAAAAAGCTACTGACCTGGAAAAGGAGCGTGAGCGCAAAGGGAAGAACGGCAAGATTATCAAAGTGGCAGGATGTTCACCCATACGTGAGGGAGTATTGCTCATCAGACCTGACACCACACTGGCAGATGTGCATAAATTTGGCGAAGAGTGCCAAAAACGCTTGGGCATTACACCGCTCCGAATCTTCCTGCACAAAGACGAAGGACATTGGCTGAACGGACAGCCTGAACCGGAGGACAGGGAGAGTTTCCAAGTAGGCGAAAGGTGGTTCAAGCCGAATTACCATGCGCATATCGTATTCGACTGGATAAACCACGATACAGGCAAGAGCCGAAAGCTCAATGATGAGGATATGACCGAAATGCAGAGCCTGGCCTCCGACATCCTTCTGATGGAGCGTGGACAATCAAAGTCTGTAACAGGCAAGGAACATCTGGAACGGAACGACTTCATCATTAAGAAGCAGAAAGCCGAACTGCAACGCATAGAAGCCGTAAAGCGGCATAAGGAACGGCAGGTAAACCTTGCCGAAGAGGAACTCAGACAGGTGAAATCGGAGATACGCACGGACAAACTCAAAAGCGCGGCAACCGATGCTGCCACAGTCATAGCAAGCGGAGTGGGTTCTCTTTTCGGTAGCGGAAAAATGAAGAAACTGGAGCAGTCCAATGACGAATTGCGTCAGGAAATTGCCAAACGGGACAAGGGAATTGATGACTTGAAAGTCCAAATGCAACGTATGCAGGAACAGCACGGCAAGCAGATACGCAATCTCCAAGAAATACATAATCAAGAACTTGAAGCCAAAGACAAGGATATATCACGGTTGAATACCCTGCTCGAAAAGGCATTCAAATGGTTCCCGATGCTCAGGGAGATGCTGAGAATGGAAAAGTTGTGCGCTGCTATTGGCTTTACCAAAGAAATGATAGAAAGCCTTCTGACCATGAAAGAGGCTATCAGATGCAACGGCAGGATTTATTCCGAAGAACACAGACGGAAGTTTGACATCAAGAATGATATTTTCAAAGTAGAAAAGAATCCGACCGATGACACCAAACTGGTACTGACCATAAACAGACAACCGATTAGCGAATGGTTCAAGGAGCAGTTTGGCAAACTGCAACATGGATTTCAGAAAACACTTGATGAGCCGGGAAAGAGAAAAGGACTAAAATTATAATTGCTAAAAGTTTGCAGAAGAGAGCAACCAATGCATTTGGGGTTGCTCTCTTTTCAATTATTTAAATTGGCGAAATAACCATGAATAATTTGTCCAGCTAACCAAATATGATGTGTTGTATTCTTACAATGTTAAATTTAGTATTAAATCATAGAATATCAAATACTTTTTATATCTTTGAAATCAAATTAAGAAATTGATTTTGTGTATGATAACATATTCTGATGATAACGAAATCCTTTTATCTTGTACTAAAGATATTGAAGGTAAAATTGTTATTCCAAATGGAGTAAAAACGATTGCTTCCCATGCTTTTAAAAATTGTTATGACATTTCAGAGATTGTATTACCTGACACAATATCCCAAATACAATCCCAAGCATTCGAAGGATGCACATCACTAGAAGAGATAAATATCCCAAAAGAAGTTAAAGAAATACCTTATGAATGCTTTAGTGGATGTATAAATCTTCATACTATTTCTCTTCCATCTCAATTACTTGAAATTGCTTCTAGAGCATTCAGTAATTGCCAATCATTAACGACTATACTTCTACCAAATTCTATTCGTAACTTGGGATATGAAGCTTTTAAAAATTGTTGTAATCTTTGCAAAATTCTAATACCCAATGGTATATCTTCCATATCATCTGAAACATTTTCAGGCTGCGAATCTTTATCAGAAATAAAGATTCCACAAAATATTCGGTCAATAAATCCCAATGCTTTTGAAAATTGCAATGAACTTAGATGTGTAATTATCGAGTCTAAAGACATAGATATTGATCCAACAGCTTTTATCGGATGTGAGCATCTAACAAGAATTTATCTTGGGAATTTCACTCCCATTAGAGTTCTTTCTGCATTTCCAGATTGTGCCAACATTAAATATATTGCTCCCTTAGAGGATTTTTCAAAAGGATTATCAAAGGAAGCCGTATCCTTGAATTTTATTCAATACAAATTGTCAAATGAGCTGAAATACATGAGTTTATACTATCGGTTGTTCAACATGAATATAACTCAAATGAAATGGTCTGAGTGTCCTAAGAGGAATAATAAATCATTTAAGGAACCAATAGACACAGACTGGGAAACCTATAAGATAATACCACAATCATTAGATTACATATTAAAACTTAATTGGGAGAAATCAGCAGGAATAGGTTTAGTGCTTGGATATAATCAATATCGGGCATTAGATGTAGATATTTCTAGTCTTTGGGTTAGTGAGATTATGTATCCTGATGAAGGCTTAAATGGTTTTATTAATGAAATTCTCACATTGTTACACTTACCCATAGATTATCCATGGGTTGTACGCAGCGGCAATGGGTGTGGATTCCATATTATTTTTAAAAGTGAAGATAATACAGCTACACAAAATATAGATTCTTTATCATTTGAGCCTAAGGATGAATATTGCGATTCAGATTGCAAACTTTTTTATAGAATGGAACTGAGGTGGTGCGACCATTTGGTGTTACCTCCTTCCTTACATGCTAGCGGCTTGCAATATAGATTCAGAAATGGAACTCTTCCAACAATTATTCCTTCAAAAGTTACTTTGACAGAACTTGACTCAATGATAGATAAATACTGTGGCGAAAGAATCTATTTTACAGCTAATTATAAGGATATCACAATAGAATTGACTGAAATCAATAAGATTAAAAGTCGCCATGATAGTTATCTTTCACCTCACGAACATCAAATAAATACAATTGCATGGCTTATAGAAACTTCTAGTCCGGAAAGTAAAAATTCACTTGCATTACGTTATCTTTTTGGCAAAGAAATTGCAAGTAATTCTGATTTAGCAATAAAATATCTGACAGACTCTGATTCTCAATCTGCAAAGTTTAATTTATTGCAGTTATATGCGTGTGGATTCATTAAATATGATGCTGAAATTTACAATAAACTGCAAAAAACTTTAGATGAAAACCTTTTTAATGAACACTTGGATATTCTACAAAGTAATGCTGATAAATATCTGCCCGTAATAGACCGATATCTCTTTTTTGACACAGAAACGACAGGTTTACCCCAAAATTATAATGCCCCATCTTCCGATATAAAGAATTGGCCTCGGCTTATCCAATTGAGTTGGATAATTACAGACCAATTCCAAAATATATTAGCAAAGCATAATCATATAATAAAGCCAAATGGGTTTGTTATTCCCAATGAATCCATGTCCGTACATGGTATATCTACCGAATATGCAAAAATTAACGGAGAAAATTTGGATGAAGTTTTAGACTTGTTCGAATCTGATATAAAATCAGCAAAATACATTATAGGACATAATATAGATTTTGATAAAAAAATTATAGAAGCAGAATTTTATCGTGAGAATAAAGTTTTATCATGGAAAGGAACAATAAGTTTGTGTACCATGAAAAGTGCTATAGATTTTTGTAAATTGAGGAATTTTTATGGATACCGTTATCCTAAACTACAAGAACTATATAATAAACTATTTGGCGCTGACTTCGAAAATGCACATAATGCGTTTTCTGATATATCAGCTACAGTTAAATGTTTCTGGGAAATGGTAAAACGGGGGATTATAACAATTCCACAAACAAAAGCAGAAACAGCAACCAACACAGATGAGGATGATTTGCCTTTTTAGGGTATCATTTCCCAGTAATATAAAAACACCCGACTTTACATGCTTGGGTGTAAAATCGGGTGTTTGATTTGTAAAACATTGGTTTTCAATGTTTATTGCGGAGAGAGGGGGATTCGAACCCCCGATACGCTTTTGGCGTATACACGCTTTCCAGGCGTGCCTCTTAAGCCACTCGAGCATCTCTCCTCAGGCTCTGTGCGCTTAATTGCGGTGCAAAAGTATGCTTTTTATGTGACATAGCCAAAGACACAGCTTTCTTTTAACGTCATTTAACGGCAGAACACTTCGTTTTGGGGTCGAATGATACAAAAACTCGCAAAAGCGCGACAACGCTTAACCACGATAATCATTCCACATACAGCATAGGGGAACAGAGAGCCTGTCAACGGAAAAGATAAAAGTTTTCAGGAAAAATGTCACGCTATGTCGTTCTTTTTTAGTATCTTTGCGGCTCAGACTTCAAGAACCCCCTAACTAATGCAGGTATGAGTTTTAACATTGCAAAGACAAAAGCGAAACGAGTAGTGATTGTGGGTGGAGGCTTCGGTGGCCTGAAACTGGCCAATGCGCTCCGCAATTCTGGAATGCAGGTGGTACTGGTAGACAAGAACAACTACCATCAGTTTCCCCCACTGATTTATCAAGTGGCTTCCTCCGGCCTGGAGCCAAGCTCCATCTCTTTCCCCTTCCGGAAAATATTCAGGAAGCGGAAGAATTTCTATTTCCGCATGGCGGAGGCTCGCTCCATCTTCCCCGAGAAGAAGATATTGCAAACCTCGATAGGAAAGGTGGAATATGACTACCTGGTATTCGCCGCTGGCACGACGACCAACTTCTTCGGTAACAAGCACTTGGAAGACGAGGCCATGCCTATGAAAACCCTTTCCGAGGCCATGGGTTTGCGCAACGCTTTGTTGAGTAATTTGGAGCGCAGCATCACGTGTGCCACAGAACAAGAGCGCAACGAATTGCAGAATATTGTCATCGTGGGCGGTGGCGCCACTGGCGTAGAGATTGCGGGCGTTCTGTCTGAGATGAAGAAATATGTGCTTCCTGCAGATTACCCCGACATGGACAGCAGTCAACTGAACATATTCCTGATAGAGGCTGGCGGCAGATTGCTTAGCGGCATGTCGCCAAAATCCTCGGAGGCGGCAGAGCAATTCTTGCGCAATATGGGCGTGAACGTCTGCTTGCACAAAAAGGTAATAGACTACCGAGACCACAAAGTCATTCTAGAGGACGGCATGGAAATCCCCACCCGTACTTTCATATGGGTAAGCGGCGTGAAGGCTTCGCCCATCGACAACCTGCCAAGTGAGTGTATAGGGCGTGGCGGACGATTGAAAGTAGATGCCTACAACCGAGTGGAAGGAATGGAAGATGTGTTCGCCATCGGTGACCAATGTATCATGACAGCGGACAAGGATTACCCCAACGGGCATCCCCAATTGGCTCAAGTAGCCATACAACAGGGCAAGCTTCTGGCAGAAAACCTGAAACGCATGGAGAAAAAGAAGAAGAAAGCCCTGAAACCTTTCCATTACAGAAATCTAGGCTCAATGGCCACCGTGGGACGCAATCGTGCCGTGGCGGAATTCAAGAAGGTCAAGACGCAAGGCTGGATTGCTTGGATACTTTGGTTAGTGGTGCACCTGCGCTCTATCTTGGGCGTGCGCAACCGTATCAGCGTCATGCTGAACTGGATGTACAACTACTTCACCTACGACCAGTCGCTCCGCATTATCGTTTACGCTCGTAAGGCCAAGGAAGTGAAGGAGCGAGAAGAGCGAGAAGCCCGCGTGCACTGGGGTGAGGACTTGCAGACCGAGGAGAAAAAGTGACTTTAACCCAAACCGGTCATTAGAGTTTGGGTTTAATCACCATAGAGGGACAAGACAAAGAGAGCCCCAAGACCTGATGGTCTTGGGACTCTCTTTTATAATATATAGGAGTTTACAAAACAAACTTACTCGACAACCACCAGAGGATCTTCCTCCAATACCGCCTGACCTGGCTTAACGCAGATGGCAGTCACCTTGCCATCCTTCTCGGCCTCAATATTGTTCTGCATCTTCATGGCTTCCAATACCACCACGGTATCTCCTGCCTTTACCTCGTCACCCACCGCCACGTTGACACTGGTGATGGTACCGGGCAATGGAGCCTTGATGGCATTGGCGGCATTTACGTTGGCTGCGGGAGTCGCTTCCTCATCATTAGAGGGAGCTGCGGGTTGGCCGAGCACCACTTTCTTTTTCTCAGGCTCAGCCTCTTGCTCCATCTCCACGCTATAGCTCTGGCCGTTGACGCTCAGGGTGGCCACGTTGCCCTCTATGCCTTCTATCTCGACGGTATATTCCTTGCCGTCAATAGTATACTTGAACTGTTTCATATTTCGCTATGCTGTTAGGTTATGGTTTTACTGTCATAGACAAGAATTTGGCGTTCCACAACGTCTGCTTAGGACGTATGGTGATGAAGCCAGGCTCCTTGTCGTGCACGTTGTTGCCTTGAAACTCATAGAGTGCCATGGCGATAGCCGCATATACGTTGTTGTCCATTTCCATTTCTTTTTTGATGATTATACTCAAAAAGACTACATGGGCATGCAACCATGCTTCTTGGCGGGAAGGCTTTGACGCTTAGTGGCCAACTGGGCAAGTCCACGACAAATGCGGAAACGAGTGTTGCGAGGCTCTATCACGTCATCAATGTAGCCATACTGAGCTGCCTGATAAGGATTGGCGAACTTCTCCGTATACTCGTCCTCCTTCTCGGCCAAGAAAGCCTTTACGTCCTCGCCAGCTTCCTTCTTCAGTTTCGCCTCCTTGCCACAAAGCACGGCAACGGCACCACTGGCACCCATCACAGCGATCTCAGAAGTAGGCCAAGCGAAATTAAGATCTGCTCTCAATTGCTTGCAGCCCATCACGATATGGCTTCCACCATAGCTCTTGCGAAGGGTAATGGTAATCTTGGGCACTGTAGCCTCGCCATAGGCAAAAAGCAATTGCGCTCCGTGCTGGATAACCGCATTATACTCCTGCCCCGTACCAGGAAGGAATCCTGGTACATCTACCAAGCTGACAATGGGGATGTTGAAAGCGTCACAAAAGCGCACGAAGCGAGCGCCCTTACGGCTGGCGTTCACGTCAAGCACACCTGCATAGGCTGAGGGTTGGTTGGCCACAATACCCACGCTCTGTCCGTTGAAACGGGCAAAACCCGTGATGATGTTCTTGGCGAACTTGGGCTGCACCTCAAAGAACTCGCCATTGTCAGTGATGGCACCAATTACCTTATACATATCGTAAGCCTGGTTGGGGTCATCAGGGATGATCTCGTTCAGCAAGTCTTCCTTACGATCGATAGGGTCAGTGCACTCCACGCGGGGAGCCTCTTCCGTATTATTGGAAGGAATATAGGAAAGCAACGTGCGAATGATTTGCATAGCCTCCTCTTCCGTCTTGGCAGTGAAGTGGGTCACGCCACTCTTGCTGGCGTGCACAGAAGCGCCACCCAGGTGTTCTGCGTCAATATCCTCACCCGTCACGGTCTTTACCACTTTCGGACCTGTCAAGAACATGTAAGAGGTGTTCTCCATCATGCAAATAAAGTCAGTAAGAGCGGGGCTATAGACCGCACCACCCGCACAGGGGCCGAAAATGCCGGATATCTGGGGTATCACACCACTAGCCAAGATGTTACGCTCAAATATCTCGCCATAGCCTGCCAAGGCGCAAATACCCTCTTGAATGCGTGCGCCACCAGAGTCATTCATGCATATCACAGGGGCGCCCATGGTCATGGCCATATCCATTACCTTGCATATCTTTTGAGCCATGGTCTCGGAGAGAGAGCCTCCGTTGACGGTGAAATCTTGAGCATAGACGTAAACCAACCTGCCGTCGATAGTAGCGGAGCCAGCCACTACGCCATCGCCCAAGAACTGCTTCTTCTCCATACCGAAGTTGTGGCAACGATGCAGCTTGAACATGTCGTACTCCTCGAAGCTACCTTCGTCTACCAACATCTCTATGCGCTCACGGGCGGTATATTTACCGCGCGCATGCTGCTTCTCGATGGCTTTTTCTCCGCCACCCAGACGTGCTTGCTCACGCTTAGCGATAAGCTCTTTGATTTTTTCTACTTGTTTGCTCATAACCTATATGATTTTTATTTGGTTTTCATTAAACTCCGCGAAGGTAATAAAAAAACCGCAGATGTGGCGCAATCGACGACAAAATCTTTAGAAATCTATCAAAACACGCACATTGACCTGCCTGCCCGTAAGATAATTAGGCACAGCATACTGATGGCTTGTCACATCAGTCACCCAATAATAGCTACTCACATTGTCAATCCCCAGCAGATTGAGGCAATCTACGCCCAGCCAAACGCTCTTAAATAAGTTCTTGCGTTGACGTTCCCTATTGTCAAACAGCAGATAACTCATGCCTATATCCGCCCTGCGATAGGCGGGAGCCCTAAACTGATTGGTCTCCAATTCCTGGTGAGGTGCGCTAAAGGGCAGTCCATCAGCCCAAGCAAGCCGGAGTGACATGCGCCAGCGAGTGGTGCCAGGGAAATAATCCGTGAAATAAAGATTGATGGCGTATCGCTGGTCCGTGGGCAGCGGAATGCTTCTCCCGTTCAATTTCATGCGAGTATCCATGAGCGACAGGCTGAGCCAAGAATCCGCCCCTGGCACAAACTCGCCATAAAGTTTCATGTCAAGCCCCATGGCGTGTCCACTGCAGAGATTATTTCCATAATATACCACCTTGACATTGTTGACTGAATAAGGCACCAAATTGCCCAAGGCTTTATAGTAAGCCTCTGCCGAAAACCTAAACCTGCGCTGTGCCAAACGGAAGCGGTAGTCATATCCCAAAATGAAATGAATGGAGCGTTGGCTCTTGATATCGGGATTGAGCGTGGCATAAGTAATGCCGTTCACCGTGGAGGTATCTCGCAATTCCTTGAAGAAAGGCGCTTGATAATAAAGTCCCGCCGCCATTCGAAACGTAGTGTTTTGACTGAAAGGTGGAATGACGGCCAAGCTCACACGGGGACTCAGGATGGTTTCGCCATTATAATCCCAGTGGCTGAGTCGCAAACCATAGTTGAGCGTGAAGTGTGTATGTCCTCCCTTGCTGGTAAAGCGATAGGTATCTTGCAAATAGGCTTCCACACGATTGGCATCTAGCTGATTGCGGGCATTGAGGGAATAAATCATGTAAAGATCCTCCCCCGTATGGGGAATGCTATATCCCGCCGAGTCACGCATCTCATACTCCACGGAGTTTTCCTTTACATGCTCCCGCTTGAAAGTGACGGCAGCTTCCCAGTCATGCCGCATTGTCTTATGGCGCAACATCAACTTAGCGGTCCAGACGCGCGCCTCCAGGTAGTTGCGGGCATGCTCGAAGTAAGTACCCACGCCCAAGCTCTGCGAAGTCTCGGTCTGGTCGAGCCAATATTGCCCCTGTATATCATAGGTTTCCTTCTCCTTGGAATAGAACGCGGAAGCCAACAGGGAAACGGAGGTGTTCTTTCCTAATTGGCGGGTGATGCCCAATGAGCCGAAATAAGTAAGGAAACGATCCTTCTCCTTACCATCGAAATAGACACGGAAGTTCTTCACGTCAGCCTGCGTACCGAAAGTGGTCTCGCGGTCTTCTGGCTCAAAGTCATAGTGATTGTCAGAGATATTGCCAATGAAATCTATCTTCCAATTCTTTGTGGGTTGATAGGTCAAGTAAGTCTGGTAATCCAGAAAGTTAGGCTTGTATTCACCATGGGTATCCATGCTTCCCAAAAGATATCGATTAGTCTTGTAACGCACGCTGTTGAGCCAAGAGAAACGCTTGGTGGCAAAACCCACATAAGCGTCAGCGCCCAATAAGCTGGCAGCCACAGTAGCCTCGGCCATGGTCTTCTGGCCAGCCTTGGGGGTGAGCGTCTTGTAGGTGATATCTAGCGCGGAACTCATCTTATCGCCATAACGGGCAGCGTATCCTCCCGTAGAAAAACCTATGCGATCCACCATATAGGGATTGATGAAGGAAAGTCCCTCCTGCTGTCCTGTACGCAAAAGAAATGGCCTGTATACCTCCACGTGATTGATATAAACGGAATTCTCATTGAAAGAGCCACCCCTGACGTTGTATTGCGAAGAAAGCTCGTTATGAGTGCTGACACCCGCCTGTGACTGGATAAGACTCTCCACGGCGTTTCCCGAAGCGGAAGGAGCCAGGCGCATGTCCTTGGTGTCCAGTTCCTGGGTCTGGCCAGTCTGTATCTTGTCACCCGTCACTTGTACCTCGGCCAACGTGTTGTCGCTATAAAGTATCACCCTTAACGTTTGCTTGCCTTTGGGGCGGCGAAGTACGCGGGTCTTGGTTCTGTAACCCACCATCGAGAACCTCACCGCCACGCTGTCCTCGCTCCGCAGTTCCAGGCGGAACTCCCCCTGCAACGAGGTCATGGTCACCTTGCCCTGGCTGGGCACGGCTACAGTGGCCAGCTCCACGGGGTTCATATCAGGATCGGTCACCTTGCCCACAAGGGTAAAGCGCTGGGCTAACACTTGCGATACCCATACGCACAGCAGGATAAGCGTGAGTGAAAATCTGCGTTTCATCACTCAAGATAACGGCCGATTGGATTTTTTATTATAACCTTATCACTTGTTTTACACCTTTCACGGTGGAGAGTTTCTTGATAAGCGAGGCCGTCTTGCTGGCGTCTTCCACCATGATTACCACGTTGCCCGAGAAAAGGCCGTCTTGCGAGGAGATGTTGATACTGCGCATGGAAAGCTTATCCTCCTTTGAGATAATGTTGGTAATATTGCTCACGATGCCGATATCATCATTGCCAATGATCCTGAGCGTGATGGCGTACTGCGACTTTCCCTTGCCGCTCCATTGAGCTTTCACTACCCTATAGCCAAAACGACGACGCAACTCAGGGGCGTTTGGACAATCCTGGCGATGTATCTTGATACCTCCGTTGACCGTAACAAAACCAAAGATAGGGTCACCGTAGATAGGATGGCAGCACTTAGCCAACTGATAGTCCACGCCCTTCAAGTCTTTATCTATGGTAAGCACGTCATCGTTCTGGCGCAGGTATTCGTCTTCGGGATTCTCAAAGGCGAACTTCTCTGCGCTTGGGTTGCTCTTGGGCTGGTTGGCAGCCTGTTCCCTCTCTCTTTCCTCCAGATATTTTTCTATGACGGTGTTCACGTCTACCTTCTCTTCGGCCACGTCACGATAGAAATCGCTGTTTTCCTTGTACCCCAGCCGCTTGATAGTGCGGGCCATCGTAGCCTCATCGTTGTCTATCTTGCGGTTTTTCAGCCGCCTTTCCAACATCTCCCGAGCCATCTTGCCCTCTTGCTGCTGGGTTTCCTTCAAGGCCAAACGTATCTTGTTCTTGGCTTTCGATGTCTTTACGATGTTGAGCCACTCCCTGCGCGGCTGCTGGCTAGCCTGCGTGATGATTTCCACCTGGTCACCCGAGCGCAACGGCTCACGGAAACTCACCGCCCTGCCATTCACCCTGCCGCCCACGCAGGCGTTGCCCACGCCTGAATGGATGTAGTAGGCGAAATCAAGCACCGTGGCTCCCTTGGGGAATTTCAGAAGGTCACCCTTGGGGGTGAAGACATACACCTCGTCTTCCGCCAAGTCCATCTTGAACTCGTCCATGATCTGCAGGTTGTCATTACCTTCCAGCACCGCCCTGATATTGGCCAGCCACTCGTCTATGCCTCCTTCGCTTTTCACGCCCTTGTAGCGCCAGTGGGCGGCCAACCCATGTTCCGCCACCTCATCCATGCGCTCGGTGCGTATCTGTACCTCCACCCACTTGTTCTCAGGCCCCAGCACGGTGATGTGAAGACTCTCGTAACCATTGCTCTTGGGCACGCTGAGCCAGTCTCTCAGACGTTTTGGGTTGGGCTGATACATATCGGTGACAATGGAGAATACCTGCCAGCACTGCATTTTCTCCTTGTCCGCGGGGGAATCGAGTATGACACGGATAGCGAAAAGATCATAAACACCCTCAAACTCGCACTGCTGTTTCTTCATCTTCTGCCAGATAGAGTGTATGCTCTTGGTACGTGCCTTCAGGTGGAAATGGAGCCCTGCCTCCTTGAGGCGTTCCTCCAATGGAGCTATGAAGCGAGCCACATAAGCGTCACGAGCGGCCTTGGTGGCGTTCAATTTCTCCTTGATATGATAGTAAGGAGCTGGTTCCAGATACTTCATGCTCAGGTCTTCCAGCTCACTCTTCAACTTATAGAGCCCCAACTTATGCGCCAATGGGGCGTATAGGTAACTTGCCTCCATGCTGACCTCCCGTTTCTGGGGCGTGTCGGGACAATCGCGTATCTGCCTCATCAGGTTTACCCTATCGGCTATCATGATGAGTATCACCCTCATGTCTTCCGAGAAAGTGATGAGGAGGTTGCGGAAGTTCTCACTCTCTATGGTGGGGTTGCGCTTATAGAGTTCTTGCACACGAATAAGACCTCTGATGATGTGAGCTACGCTTTCGCCAAATGCCTCACGGATGTCATCCAGCGAGGCAAGCCCTTCCAGCGCGCCAGGATAGAGCGTAATGGCTATCACGCCGTCACGCCTCAGCCCTATCTCTCTCACTGCGATATCGGCCGTACGCAAGGCGTGCAGCACGGGATGTATGCCAAAGAAACCGCGCTTCAAGCCTCCTTCGCCCATCTGCTGGCGCAATAGTTGGTGAAGTTTTCCCCGGTCACCTTCTTTCAAGGAAGGGCCCATGGTGGCCAAGAGCCGGCGAACTACGCCTATAGACTCCTGCTTCTCGGCGGTGGTAAAGATGTTGGATTCTGACATAATAATACCCTCGAAAGTTAAAAACCTAGTGCAAAGATACAAATTTCCCCGCAGATATTTCTTCTTTTCGTGAAAAGTTCCTATATTTGTGGCATCTAAAAACCAGACGCTAATATTTATCTGAAACACAAATACTTTTTAAAGACCTATGATGACACAACAAGATCTTGCGCAAATCTCGGCGCGCGGCATCAGCGAGGCACAGATTGAGCGACAGTTAAAGCAAATCGAGAATGGTTTCCCCTTCCTCAAGTTGGAGGGCGCGGCCGCCATCGGCAAGGGCATCATGTCTCCCACCGAAGAGGAGAAAAACCAATACGTAAAAGCATGGGAAGAATATAAGAAGGAAGGCCACACGGTGGTGAAGTTCGTGCCTGCGTCGGGCGCGGCCAGCCGCATGTTCAAGAACATGTTCGCGTTCCTCGACGCACCCTATGACGTACCCACCACTGATTTCGAAAAAGAATTCTTCACCAACATCAAGAAGTTCGCTTTCCGCAAGGCTCTCTGCCAAAAATGCCAGGAAAACGAAGGCAAAGACATTAAGCAGTTGCTTGAAGAGGGCAACTACAAGGCCATAGTGGCCAACCTGCTGCAGGCCAAGGGACTCAACTACGGGCAGCTGCCCAAGGGACTGCTGCTGTTCCATGACTATGGCAACGGCGAAGTGCGCACGCCCATGGAAGAACACTTAGTGGAGGCAGCCTTGTATGCCAGCAGCAACGGCGAGGCCAACGTGCACTTCACCGTGTCGCACGACCACCTGGAGCTCTTCAAGGCCAAGGTGGCAGAGAAAGCCAAGGGGTATGAGGAGAAATACGGCGTGAAATTCAACATTTCCTTCTCCGAACAAAAGCCCAGCACAGACACCATCGCCGCCAACGCGGACAACACCCCCTTCCGCGAAAAGGACGGATCACTGCTCTTCAGGCCTGGAGGACATGGCGCCTTGATAGAGAATCTCAACGAGATAGAGGCGGACACGGTGTTTATCAAGAACATAGACAACGTGGTACCTGACAGGCTGAAGGGAGATACCGTCACCTACAAGCAACTTATAGCCGGCATCCTCGTCACGTTGCAGCGGAAAGCCTTCGAATACCTGAAAGTACTCGACTCTGGACAATACAACCACGCCAAGTTGGAGGAGATGATACGCTTCTTGCAGCGAGACCTGTGCTGCCGCCGTGCGGACATCAAGGAACTGGAAGACGCGGAACTGGTCATCTACTTACGCAAAAAGCTCAACCGCCCCATGCGTGTCTGCGGCGTGGTGAAAAACGTGGGAGAACCTGGCGGAGGCCCATTCCTCACCTACAACAGCGACGGCACCGTGAGCCTGCAAATACTGGAGAGCAGCCAGATAGACAAGAACAACGAGGAGTATATGAAGATGTTCACCGAGGGAACCCACTTCAATCCCGTGGATCTCGTGTGCGCCACGAGGGATTACAAGGGAAAGCCCTTCAACCTGCCCGACTACGTAGACCCCAGTACAGGCTTCATCAGCAGCAAGAGCAAGGGAGGCAAGGAATTGAAGGCCCTGGAGCTGCCGGGATTGTGGAACGGAGCCATGAGCGACTGGAACACCATCTTCGTGGAAGTGCCGCTGACCACCTTCAACCCCGTGAAGACTGTCAACGACTTGTTGCGTGACCAGCACCAAGCCTGACACTACATTATTTATCGTGAGTTCGACGAATCCCAGCTTGCGCACGTAAACTGTCATTGCCTAACAGTAGAGACGCGGCGTGCCACGTCTCGGCAAGCAAAAAGACTGAATGAAACCGCCAATCGCGAAAGCCTGGCGGCTCGCTGAGACGCAAGAATGCGTCTCTACAACTTTTCGCCGAACTCACGTTACATTGATTTATATAGGGGCAAACGTTGCCCCCACTTGATAAAATCCTCCTCTAAAGGGAGTGGAGCCAGGTTTAGCAACTGGAATCCGCTCCCTTTCTCGTTTTCAGGCTTCTTTGCTCAACGGGAAATCAGTGGTCTGTAGAAATCCTGTGGCGATTATCGTGAAAAAGGGCTTCGAAGAAGTCCTCTCCGTTTGCACTCGCAAAAACAACAACTGTCATTGCCAAAGTGTAGAGACGCATTCTTGCGTCTCAGCGAGCAAGAAGGCTGAATAAAAATGCCACTAGCGAAAGCCTGCGGTTTGCTGAGACGCAAGAATGCGTCTCTACAACTTTTCGTCAAACTCACGACGTTGAGTTAGCGCGAGTTCGGTGAATTACAATATAGGAAAAACGCCACTAACGTTGCCCCGCAACTGGATGAGACTTGGAGGATAAATGCCAAACCCTCATTTTTAGGTATTGTGGGAACGTGGGGAAAGGTGTATCTTCGCGACATGAGATATCAAAAAATCTGTAACTAAAAGAACATCGTAACATGAAACCTACCGTAGTGATTTATGGTTCCTCCACTGGAACCTGCCAAGCCATCGCGCAAACCATAGCCCAAAAGCTGGGCGCGAAAGCCGTAGACGTGGCCCAAATAGATGAAAATTTATTGTTGGCAAACGACAATCTGTTGTTGGGCACCTCCACCTGGGGCGCGGGTGAGTTGCAAGACGACTGGTATGACGGACTGAAGACACTAGAAGGAACCGACTTAAAAGGCAAGACCGTGGCACTCTTCGGCTGCGGTGACGCAGAATCCTATCCCGACACCTTCTGCGGTGCCATGCGCGAGCTTTATGACGCAGCGGTGAAAGCAGGAGCCAATGTGCTGCCAGGCGTTTCCGCCAGCGATTATCAATACGATGACTCCGAGGCCGTGATAGAAGGCCACTTCGTGGGACTGGCTCTCGACGACGTGAACGAAAGCGACAAGACCGAGTCCCGCATAGACGCATGGCTCGCCACGATCTCCCCTTCTCTCTGAAACTCTCTAATCCCAAAAGTCTATGAATGGAACCGAGGTCATGCCCATCGACATGAAGGTGTTGATGAACCACATATATGAATACCAAAAAGGAGTGCGCAGCATGGTACTCTTCACGTTCAACAAACGCTACCGGGAGTTCGCCGTCAACCGTTTGAGGAGCAAGGGTATACAGTACCTGCTCATGCCCGTGGGCAACGACCGGTTCAACCTGTTTTTCGGCAAGCCTCAATGCGTGGAGGCCATCCGCCTCATGATAAACCGGCCGCTCCACCAGCTCTCCCCCGAGGAGGACTTCATGCTGGGTGCCATGTTGGGCTACGATATTTGCGCCCAGTGCGAGCGGTACTGCGAGCTAAAAGAGCGGAACGCCAAAGCCAGGGCGTAAGCCAGTGATAAGCTTTATCATCTTGTTCTCAAGATAAAGATTCATAATGTTTTTGTATAGTCAGCAATGGAAGCGGGCTGGTCGTGAGACCAGCCCGTCTTCATGACAGGGTATTCGCCCTTGCTTGCCTGCCACCCAGGGCACAGCATCTCGCCTGCACAAGACTCGCTCAGAAAAGAATGTCTTTCAAGAGGTCTCCAAGCCATGGTTCTTTCATCTTTTCCAAGAAAGGATCATACCTGAACTGGAAAGCTTCTTTAGTATATCCCCGACCTTGCTTAGACAACAAACTATCGGAAACGTCATGCCTGTACATCCGCACCATCATGAGCGTGTCCTTGGCACAAGCCGCAGAGTCTCCTCCCGCTTCACGGGGCACATGTCCATGAGCCGTCAACACAACACAGCCCAACGCCATCACGAAATACATCAGCAACCTCCTCATACCATCACGCCGCTTACCTTCCCTTGTACATCTCCTCGTAGTACCGCTGGTAGTCGCCGCTGGTCACGTTGTCCATCCACG
>OBKR01000080.1_pt1 | contig 119693 bp, 118 predicted proteins | sample 1518991 | NCBI WGS metagenome assembly OBKR01 (sample SAMEA2452117, study PRJEB22498) | human gut metagenome | biome: human feces; feature: human gut; material: feces | place: Australia | collected 2012
ATTTTTACAAAAAGTAAATAGTGATTATGGAAGTAGCTCAGAAGAAGGAAATTATGGTAATACAACATTTCCATATACAGATATAACAGGAGCAACTAAAACAAAGAAGGCAAGTGGAGTCCTACCATATGTATTAGTTCCAACAGGACAAACCACTCCAGTATGTAATATTTACGATATGGGAGGAAATGTTTGTGAGTGGACGACTGAGTCCTGTTCGCTCACGAGCGTTCCTTACGCTAGACGTGGAGGCTCTTGCAACGACAATTTCGCGAGGAATCCAGCCGGTTATCGCTCTCCCGATGCTGACGATGCCAGCGCTGACACTGGTTTTAGGCTCACTTTATTTATGTAGACTTGAGCCCTGCATGCTCGAATTTGAGCATAGCTAAAAGCAGAGCCCAGAGAGCCAAATTAGAAACAGGGATGCTTCACCCTAAACTGAGAAGCAGAAATATAACATGTAGAGAAGGTAGGAGGCGTTCTGAGTCTTGGCAAAGCCGAGAGTCAGAACACCCATAATCATAGGACTAGCTTTAGAGTGAGCTAGTCTTTTTGCTACTATAAATGAGAATTGACAATTGACAGATTACTTTGAAATAATTATAATAGAGATACCGAAGGTAGTAAAAGCATACCAAAAAACACCAAATGACGAAGTATTGCAATGGATGCTTTTTCTAGATAATCCAGAAAAAGAGGAGGCAGCTCGTATAATGGAAGAAAATAGGGATATTAAAGAAGCAAAGGAAGAGTTGGAAAGAATAAGCCAAGATGATATACTAAGAAGAAAAGCATTAAATAGAACTCTTGAAATAGCTGATAAATTACAGTTAAAGAAAGAAGCAAGAGAAGCAAGAGAAGCAAGAGAAGAAGGAATAAAAGATACGAAAGAACAAATTGTAAAGGAACTAATAAATATGAATTTATCTGTACAACAAATTGCAAAAGCGGTTCAATTATCTAAAGACGAAGTAGAAAAAATATTAAATGCAAAATAAATTAAAGGAAAAAATTAAAAATGGAAGATTGGCAAGCAAGAGAAGAACTATTAATTGGAAAAGATAACATAGAAAAATTAAAAAATACTACTGTTGCAGTGTTTGGCTGTGGTGGCGTAGGCTCATATGCAGTTGAAGCATTAGCAAGAGCTGGCATTGGAAATTTTGTCTTAGTAGATAAAGACGTAGTAGATGTAACTAATATAAATAGACAGCTTGTGGCAGATTTTTCTACAATAGGCATGGATAAGGTAGAAGTTGAAAAAGAAAGAATTTTAAAAGTAAATCCAGATGCAAATGTAGAAATACACAAAGAATTTTATTGTGAAGAAAATAAAGAAAAATTAATTAGAGAAAATTATACATATATAGTAGATGCAATAGATTCTGTTTCTTCAAAATTATCTTTAATAATTACTGCCCATGAGAAGAATGTGAAAATAATTTCTGCAATGGGAATGGGAAATAAATTAGATCCAACACAAATTGAAGTTTCAGATATAAGCAAAACTTCAGTATGCCCACTTGCAAAAACAATTAGAAAACAATTAAGAGCAAAAGGAATAAATCATTCAAAGGTAGTATATTCGAGAGAATTACCAAATAGATTCGATAAAAGTGAAGAATACAGAAGAACAACTGCAAGTATAAGCTTTGTACCATCTGTGTGTGGACTAATTATTGCAAGCCAAATAGTAAGAGATTTAATTGATGAATTTTAAAAATTTATTGCAGCAATAAAGGTATGGTGACTCTCCATATGTTTTATAGTAAGTTAAGTGCTATAAAATATGTGGAGAATTTTTTTGAAAAAGAGCGAAATTTGTAATAATTTTGTCTACGATTACAATTGCTTTTATAGAGATTAGAGTATATAATCAGAAAATACAATAGTTTTCTCTATTGTAGAATTAACGTTAATTATTAGAATTCTAAAAAAATTTTATCAATTATTATTAAATCAAGAAATTTAATTCATATATTCGCTATAGCGAAAGGTAGAAATCCAAAAAGAGATTAGAAAATAGCTAGCGTGCTTAAGAAAAAAGAATGTTTTATAAACGTCCGAAGAAAAATATGAGAGAAAATACATAAAAATTTTACTTATTAGTTGAAAAATAGTAGATAGAATGGTAAAATGGAAAGGAAGTCAATGGACGATTTAAAGAAAAATAATAATGTAACAGAAGATACGAATGTAACTAGGTTACCACTAACATCAGATTATGTTTTTAAAAGAATATTTGCAAGAGAAGAAAATAATTCAATGCTAAAGGACTTCTTAGAAGCAATTTTGAATATACATATAAATAAGGTTGAAGTAAAAAACCCAGAATTAACGCCAAATATGGCAGATGAAAAACTTGGAATATTAGACTTGAAATTGGATATAGATAATGAGAAAGTAGTAGATGTAGAAATGCAAGTTTCGAATGAACATAATATAAAAGAAAGGTCTAGTACATATCTATCAAAACTTGCAGCAGAACAATTAAAAGCTAAGCAAAATTACAAAGAACTCAAAAAGATAATAACAATAAACATATTGAAATATAATTATTTAGAGAGAAATGCATATCATTCAATAGCAAGAATGAAATATGAACACACAAACCCTATAGAATTTGTTGATATGGGCTATAATGAAGAAGAGGAAGAGGCAACAAATACATTTGAAATGCACTTTATAGAATTACCCAAATTTAAACAAAAAAATCCAGAATGCAATACGAAGCTAGAGCAATGGCTGTGGTTGATAGATGGAAGTGAGGAGGAGAAAGTAGAAATGTCGGCAAAAGAAAATGAAGAAATAAATAAAACAGTAGAAGAACTAAATAAATTAAGCAAAGATCCAGAGGAAGTTGCAAAGTATGAAGAACGTGAGTGGAGCATTATGAGATACAACGTAGAGATGAAAACGAATAGAGAACTCGGAGAAAAAGAAGGAGAAGCACGTGGAAGAGAAGAAGGAAGGCGAGAAGGAAGGAGAGAAGGAGAAAAAACAACAAAAGAAAAAATTGTGAAGGCTTTGAAAAATATGAATTTATCTATAGAACAGATAGCTCAAGCTGTAGAATTAACCGAAAAAGAAGTAGAAAAAATATTAAAAGTATAGAAAAATTAAGGTATGTGCTAGTGAGTATATAAGAACTAACTTATTATTCAATCTAGAAATCTAATTCATATATTCGCTATAGCGAAATGTGAAATCAAAATTAAAACGAAATTAACATATTCTTTTTAAATTATGCGAAAATTGTCATTATTTTCGCATAATTTTTTTGTTTCTGGAAAAGCTAGACTATGAATAAAAAATTGGAGGGAAGCTTATGGAAAAACATATAATGGTAACAGGCACATCTAAAGTTTCATGGAAAGATGCAATTGTACAAACAATAGCCGAAGCATCTAAGACTATAGATTATTTAACTGGTGTTACTGTCGTAAATCAAAAAGCAAAAATCAATGGTGATAAAATAACCGAATATTACGTGGATATTGATTTAACGTTTATGATTGATAGGGATAGAAAATAAAAAATTGTAATTATTTTCAATCGAAAGGAGGAAAATAGAATGGAACAGATCAATACAAATAAAGAATACAACGAGTATGTAAAACAAAAGTCACCAAATTCCCCGATATTAAAGGATTGTTTTAATGCCTTTTGGGTTGGAGGATTAATTTGCTCAATCGGACAAATTATATTAGACTTTTGTATGTTTAAAGGAATGGATAATACTATGGCATCGACTGTAGTATCGATTTCGTTAATCGCAATTTCTGCTATTTTAACAGCATTGAATGTGTTTAACAGAATTGGAAAATTCGCTGGTGCTGGTTCATTAGTACCAATAACAGGGTTTGCTAACTCAATCGTTTCTCCATCTATAGAATATAAGTCCGAAGGATATATTATGGGAGTTGGTGGCAAAATGTTTACTGTTGCAGGACCGGTTTTAGTATTTGGTATATCAACTTCAGTAATAATTGGAATTATAGCAGCAATATTTATCTAATGGATTTTTTATGTTCAATTAAAGAGAAGTTTTATAAGTAAAGGAGATTTTTATATGCATAAAATTGGAAAACAAACTGTATGTTTCGATAATCCGCCAATAATATTACAAACTGCTTCGATTGTTGGACCAAAAGAAGCTAATGGCCCAATGGCAAGCTATTTTGATAAGTGCTTGGAAGATGAGTTCTGGGGAGAAAAGTCATGGGAGAAAGCGGAAAGTAAAATAATAAAAGAAACCGTAAATTTGGCAGTTTCAAAATCTGGTTTAGCAAATACAGATATAGACTATTGTTTTGCTGGAGATTTACTAAACCAATGTATCTCTTCGGACTTTGGATTAAGAGACACAAATGTACCTTTCTTTGGAGTGTTTGGAGCATGTTCGACTTTTGTGGAAAGCATGTGCTTGGGGTCAGTATTTATAGAAGGTGGAGCTGCAAATAATGTAATATGTGCGACTTCGAGCCACTTTTGCAGTGCAGAAAAACAATTTAGATTTCCACTAGAACTTGGAACTCAAAGACCACCAACAGCACAATGGACTGTAACAGGAGCGGGAGCTGCAATATTAAGCAATAGCGGAGAAGGACCTCGTATAACAAACATTACACCTGGTAAGATAGTAGATATGGGAATAAAAGATGCAAATAATATGGGAGCTGCGATGGCTCCAGCAGCATTAGATACACTAATGGTTCATTTTCAAGATACAGGAAGAAAGCCAAGCTATTATGATGCGATAATTTCAGGAGACTTAGGCTATATTGGAAAAGAAATAGTACAAGAAATGGCTCAGAGTAAAGGCTATAATATAAAGGCTAACTATAACGATTGTGGAGTGCTAATGTTTGACAAAGAAAAACAAGATACACATTCAGGAGGAAGTGGATGTGCATGTATTGCAACATTATTTTCAGGATATTTCTTCAAACAGCTAAAAGAAGGAAAATTAAAACGAATTCTTCTAATTGCAACAGGTGCATTGATGAACTCGACTAGTATGCAACAGGGAGAAACAATACCGGGAATAGCACATGCAATTTCTATTGAAATGTAAGGCATTATAAAATTAATTGTAGAAATGTAGAAAGGATGACTTATGGAATTTATTCAAAGTATAGATTGGATGCAATTACTAAGATGTTTTGTTACAGGTGGAGGAATATGTATAATAGGTCAAATTTTATTAGATAAAACTAAATTAACACCTGCTAGAATACTCGTAATATTTGTTACAGTTGGTGCAATATTAGGAGGACTCGGATTATATAAATATTTAATAGACTTTGCCGGAGCCGGTGCAACAGTTCCACTTACAGGATTTGGAGCAAACCTAGCAAAAGGAGCCTTAGAATCTGTAAAAGAAGTAGGTTTATTAGGTGCGTTCATCGGTGGAGTAAAAGCAAACGCTGGAGGAATAGCAGCAGCAATATTCTTCGGATATTTAGCATCTTTAATTGCAAAACCAAAAATAAAAAAACAATAAAAATTTCGCCCAATAGGGACGCCCCTTTTTGGGCAAAAATTTTAATATTAAATACATAAAGTACACAGAGTAAGACAACTGTAAAAATTGCATAATAAAAAAAGATAGTCATTAAAAGTACTAAAGTTAAGTACTTAATGACTAATTTTTATGTTTTTATTATATCAGAAGAACTTGAAAAATCAAGAGTTTTTTTCAAATTCTCTAAGATAGAAAATAGCAAAAAAAATAATATACAGGAAAAATAAAAAAATGTGGAAAATGACTATATATAGAAGATTCAAGCTTCTAACTATTATCATTAAGTACTTAACTTAATGATGGAAGGGAAGAAGAAAAATGCAAAAAACAAGAGAAGAAATAGTATTAAAAGAGAAAAACGGAATTACATTAATATCATTGGTTATAACAATTGTTGTATTATTAATATTAGTTGGAATAAGCATTAATGCCGTTATAGGAGACAATGGAATAATAAAAAAGGCACAGGAATCATCGAAATTAACAGAAGAAATTGAAGCAAAGGAAATAATGAATAGAGTTATTTTGGAGTATGATTTAGTAAATAGTGGAGAAACATTAGAAGAGTTTTTACAGACAAAAGTTCCGGACCGAATAGATAGTGTAATAGTTAATGGAGATGGAACACTAACTGTATCAAAAAATAATTATACTTTAACGGTAAAAGATAAAACCAGCAATGGCTCAAAAGAAGATGATAACAAAGATAAACAGGAAGGAGAACTAACATTATCGGAGTATAGTGGAGAATATACATACCCAGTTAGTGGAACATTTAGTGTAACAAAAAATAGTGGAACAATAAGCGTAAAATCTTCAAATACAAATATTGCGATAGCCAAAATAGAAGAAAAAAACATAACTGTGATACCAGGAACAACAGAAGGAACAGCGATAATAACAGTAACAAGTGCCTCAAATGCAAATTATAAGGAAAAATCCGTGACATATACAGCAACAGTAAAAAATGGAACAATAAACTTAAGTGCTACAGCATATAGTGGAAAATATGATGGACAAGCACATAATATGATTATAAATGTAACAGTAGATCCAAGTGATGCTAAGATAGAGTATTCTCAAGATGGCAATACATATAGTACTGTAATGCCTACAATAACTGAGGCTACTACAATACTTGTTTATGTAAGAGCAAGTAAAATAGGTTATAAAACGCAAATGACTACATGTACTGCACAAGTAGAGGTGAAAACTTTTACAGAAGATTCAGGAGTAGGTTATTATGCAGATACAGATGGAGATGGAACTCCTGATGGAATAATATTTGAAGACTTAAAAAAAGGTGGAAGCGGAACATGGGGATCTTCGTCTAATAACGGAAAATATGTTGTATCAACTGTGAGTGATACGAAGGAATATTATATAAGCCAATTGAATTACGAAGGACCGTTTGGGAAAAAAGATGTAATTAGTGAAAGTGGTACGAATTTGAAAAACGATAGATTTTATGTTATGACATTAAACGATTATAATAATGGCACTACATATACATTTGCAAATGCAAAAGGAATAACAAAAGAAAAATGGAGCCTGCCGAGCAAGAATGAATGGGCAGCGTTTGCAGGAAAACTTGAAATAACAGAATCTAATTATAGTACATATGGCTTAAGTTCATATTATTGGACTTCAACTGTAAATTATTCTGACACGTCATGGTATATTAATTTTAGGAAATATAAGATTTTTACAATGATAACTAGTAGTAAAAGCCCAATTCGCTTATGCAGAACTTTTTAATATACAAAATTCTAATAAATCAAACACTGAGATTATAAACTGAAGCAGTGCAAAAGTAAAAAGGATAATTAAAATGAAATTTGTTAAATATATTAAACAGATTTCATTTTTTATTGAATCTTATAGTATTTAAGTTACTTACTTAATGAAATCTTTTTTTGTATTTATTATACCAAAAGGGCCAATAAAGTCAAGAGTTATCTATAAATTTTTATAATATAAAGTAATGTAAAAAATTTAAAATTAAAAAAATAAGAAATATGTTAAAACTAGCTTGATATGTGAAAAAATCCTCATTAGTTACTATCATTAAGTAAGTAACTTAATAATGAACTAGGAGGATGAAAAATACATGAAAACAAAAGAAGTAAGAGGAATCACAATAATTTCGCTAGTAGTAACAATAGTAGTGCTACTAATACTTGCTGGAATAAGTATTAATGCGGTTATTGGAGATAATGGAATTATAAAAAAGGCACAAAATTCTGCAGAGCTAACTAAAGAAAGTGAAGCAAAAGAAATAATTAACAGGACAGTGATGGAGTTTTATTTAATTAATGACTATGAAACACTAGAAGATTTTTTGAATGATAAAGTCTTATCTGGAAAAATAGATAAAGTAGAGAAAAACACAGATGGAACCTTAAAAGTATGGAAAGATAATTACAGTGTAACAGTAGAAAATAAAACAAATTCTTCAAATAACAATGACAATAATGTGAATAAAACAATAAAAATAAGTGTAACTCCATATGAAGGAATATATGATGGCAGCGAACATGAAACAATTACAAATGTGAAGGCAGAACCAACAGATGCAATACTAGCATATTCTACAGATGGAACAAATTACTCTACAAAAATTCCAACAATAATAAATGCTGGAACATTTTCTATAAAGATAAGGGCAAGTAAAGAAAATTATGAAACAAAAATCATAACAGTAATAGCCAAAATAGAAAAAGCAGAAGGAAACTTAACATTATCAGAAACAAATTGCACAATTAATTATCCAAATAGTACTGCATTTGAAGTAAGTGGAAATTTAGGCACATTAAGTGTATCTTCTAGCGACACAAATGTGGCAACAGCGAGTATAAATGGAACTACTGTAACAGTAAAATCAATAGCAGCTGGAACCGCAACAATAACAGTAAAAAGTACAGCAAGTACAAATTATAATGAAAAAATGACTACATATAGTGTAACAGTAAAATATCAAAAGTTTACAGGAAATTCTGGAGTGGGATTTTACGCGGATACAGATAGAGATGGAATACCAGATGGAATAATATTTGAAGATTTCAAAATTGGTGGAAGTGGTGATTGGAGTTCAGGTGTATATAATGCTTATACAATTTCTAAAGTTTCAAATACTAAAGATTATTATATAAGTCAATTTAGTTATAATGGTGCATTTGGAACAAAGGATGTTTTATCGACAGTGTCTACTGGAAACAATAGATTTTATGTGATGGGATTAGAGGATTATAGTGATAATTTATATTCCTTTTCAAATGCTTATGCTATAACGTCAGGAGAATGGAGTGTTCCTAAACGAAATGAATGGGCAGCTTTTATAGATCAATTGACTATAACATCATCAAATTATAGAACTTTTAAGTTGAACAGTTGGTATTGGTCATCTGAACAAATTAATGGGACGACGGGATATTATGCACGATTTACAGGGGGAGCAGCTATAGCTGGTAATGTTAGTGCAGTAGATTGGAGAAACTTAAATTTTGTCCGTTTAGCAAGAACTTTCTAATTATAAAATATATTATAGCGAGAAGATTATATTAAAATAAAAATATATATTTACTAAAGATTAGATGAAAATTACCTGTGTGAAAAAATAAGTTGTTTTAATTACATAAGAACAATAATTTCGTACTTAAGTCTCATGCTTAAGGATAAACAGAAAGGAGAATTTTTATTCATGTTAAGTACATTTTTTTAGACTTTTTATGTTTAATATTGATGTTGCTAAAAACTCCAAAGTTTGCTATAATGTAAACATAAAATTGAATTGAGGTAAATAACATGTCTAAATTTTTTGTAAAAACAGAACAAATAACTAATAATGATATCGTAATAATTGGGGATGATGTAAACCATATAATAAATGTATTGAGAATGAAAAAAACAGACGAGATACAAATTTGCAATCAAGATACAGGTGATAATTATAATGCTGAAATTGTTAATTATTCTAAAAATGAAGTTGAGTGTAAAATTAAAGATAAAATAAATGCGACAACTGAATCAAATGTGCATATAACATTATTCCAAGGAATTCCAAAGTTTGAAAAAATGGAATTAATAATTCAAAAAAATACAGAAGTTGGAATAAAAAGTATAGTTCCAGTAATTATGGAGAGAACTGTTGTAAAACTTGATGAAAAAATTGCAAGTAAAAAACTTGAAAGATGGCAGAAAATAGCAGAGATTGCAGCAAAACAATCTATGAGGGATATTATTCCGCAAATAGGAAATATAACTAAGCTAAAAGATATAGATATAACAGAATTTGATGCAGTGTTAGTTGCATATGAGAATGAAGAACATAATATGCTAAAAACTGAATTACAAAAACTAGAAAGAAAGATAAAAAGCAATAACTCTAGTGAACAACAATATAATATTGCTATAGTTATTGGCCCAGAAGGAGGAATATCTGAAAAAGAATTAGTAATGTTAGCAGAAAAAAACGCTAAATTTGTTTCGCTAGGAAAAAGAATTCTAAGAACAGAAACTGCTGGAGTGGTTATGGCTGGAAATATAATTTATGAATTAGAATATAATTCTTAAGAAAATTAATACTGAAATTATTTAGTAGACTTTGCATAGCAGAGTCTATTAAATATATACTAAAAAATATATTAAATAAAGTTCTTTTTACCTTGAAATATAAATACCAAATTTGGTATAATTGTTATGTGGAGGATTTTGAAAATGGCAGAAAATAATATAGAGAAAAATAGTAATATAGAAAAAATAAATGAAGATACTGTTAGTGAAAGCAATGTAGCAGGAAATTCTGAAAAACAAGAAAAGCCAAAAACAACAAAAACTACAACGCATAAAAGTGGAGCTAAGAAGAGCACTACAACATCTAAAACTAAGAAAAGTTCAAAAGAAAACTCATCTACTGCTAAAAAAACTTCAAGCTCAAGAGTTGGAAAGAATACAAAGAAAGAAATTGCTATTGAAGAGTCAGTGAAAGCTAATACGAAAACAAAAAGTGAAACTACTAAAAAAGGAGCTTCAAAGACAAATACCACAAAAACAAGTACCACAAAAAAAACAACTACTCCTACAGAAAAAAAGACTAATGCTAAGAAAACAACTAAAAGTGGAAATACTAACAAGGTAGAAAAATCTAAGGCAGTAAAAAAATCGAAAAAAACAGACGATAGAATTAAACAAATAATTAATGAACAACTAAATAATGTTGATAAATTCGAAGAAGTAAAAGAAGTTCCGGCTAAAAAGAAAAAAGATAAGAAAGAAATTGATGAAAAACAAATAGAAGAACAAATTGAAATAGCTAAAAAAATGCCAAAAGATGAAAAGAAAAAAATATATAAAAAGGTATTTGCAAATATTATTCTAGGAATTCTTGTAACATTATATTTTATTGGAATCGGAATAGGTTTTTTAAATATTGATGGTCCAACATTTATAACAGATTTGAAGGTATTCAGTTTGTCAATATTGGCAATTGCAATTATATTATTTGAGTTTGCATATGGAAAAGATGATGATAAAACAGCATTATATGGAGTGGAAATGCTATTTGTAGCAATAATGTCTTTGGTATTATTATATACATGCATATTACATAAAGACAAATTTATAGCAGTAGCAAATATTGTAGCTTGTATAGGCATATTGTATTATCTTGTAAAATCAATATCGATATATATACGTGAAAAATTAAAATGGAAAAAGACAATAAGTGATGTTAAAGAGATTGTCGCAGAAGAATAGTAAAGATTAAACATAATTACAACTCGAAACTATATGTTGAAGGAGGAGTGTTGCAAACAATGAAAAGCATGACAGGCTTTGGAAGAGCTAGTTTAGAAAGTAACGGTAAAAACTACATAATAGAAATAAAAACTGTAAATAATAAATATAGTGATATAACAGTAAAATCTCCAAAGAGACTAAGTTTTATGGAAGATAAAATAAGAAAACAAATTGCCAATAGAATTACTAGAGGAAAAGTTGAAGTATCAGTTAGCTTTTTCGACTTTAGTAATAAATCTAAGAATGTTGTTTTAAACAAGGAAATTGCAAAAGAATATATAAAGCAGTTAAGAGAGATTGCCGACGAAAACAATTTATCTGAAAATATTAGTGTTGTTGAAATAGCAAAACTTCCAGATATATTAAATTCGATAGATTCGGACAATGATGAAGAAATTGCAGGTGAGGCTTTACAATGTTTAAATATGGCATTGGATAGCTTAATAGAAATGAGAAAAACAGAAGGCGAAAATATAAAACAAGATTTACTTGTGAGAATAGAAAGAGTACAGAATTTAGTTGATAAAATAGCCGAAAATTCTAAAGGCATAGTCGAAGAATATGTAAGTAAATTAGAGAAAAGAGTAAAAGAAATTCTAAAAACTGATGTTGTTGATGAAAATAGAATTGCACAAGAAGCGGTAATATATGCAGATAAAACATCAATTGAAGAAGAATTGACTCGCTTGAATAGCCATATAGTTCAATTTAAAGAATTAGTAAATAGTGATGGACCGGTTGGAAAGAAACTAGATTTCATGATACAAGAAATGAATAGAGAAACTAACACAATAGGCTCGAAAGCAGGAAGTGGAGAAATAACAAAAGCAGTAATTGATTTAAAGGTTGAGCTAGAGGACATAAGAGAGCAAATACAAAATATAGAATAAATTTAGTATTTTAAAGTGACAAAGCCACTAAAACGTGGTATAATAGTAGAAAATTGGAAAGAAGGTAATTGAATTATGATGATAAAACCAAGCGTTGCAGAATTACTAGAGAAGGTAGATAATAGATATGAATTAGTAATTGCAACATCAAAAAGGGCTAGACAAATTGCACAAGGAGCAGAACCATTAGTAAAAACAGATGATGTAGCTCCAGATTCTATAGCAGCAGACGAGATTGATGCTGGAAAGGTGAAGGTATGCTAGTATTATTATCAGGAGTTTCTGGTGCTGGTAAAGACACAATAAAAAGAGAATTAATAAAAAGAAATAAAAATATTACATCTTTACCATCTTATACAGATAGAGAACCAAGAGAAGGCGAAGTAAATGGGGAAATATATAACTTTATTTCTACACAAGAATTCGAAGAATTAATAAAAAACGGGGACTTATACGAGTATGACGTACACCACGACCATTATTATGGAACATCAAAGCATTTATTAAATGAACGCTTAGAAAGTGGAAAAATAATAGTAAAAGATATCGATGTAAATGGAACAGAAAATTTAGTAAAACTACTAGGAAAAGATACAAGAATAGTAACAATATTCTTACGTGTTCCAAAGGAAGAATTGCATAGAAGATTATTGCAAAGAACACCAGATGCAGATCCAAAAGAGATAACCTTGCGTTTAAATAGATTTGATTATGAAGAATCTAAAATTGGTGTATATGATTATGTATTAAAAAACAATAACTTAGAAAAAACAATACAAATAATAACAGCAATAATAGAAAATGAAAGTAAAGTAAAAAATGTAGAATTTTAATGCTTAGGAGCAAGAACTGAATTTTGAAAAGATACAGATAATCAAAGATTATCTAAAAAACCCGGTATGTTACAGCATACCGGGTTTTAATCAATCTTTGAATAAATTATTGCTAATCTTATAAAAAAATTATATAATCTTACCATAAGAAAAGGAGCAATCATGATAGCAGAAGTTATTATAAACAGCAATGTTAAGAATTTGAATAGAAAATTTGACTATATTATCCCAGAAGAGCTTGAAGCACAGGCTATTGTGGGAGCTAGAGCTTTGCTGCCTTTTGGAAATAAGAAGGAGCTTGAAGAAGGATACATTGTTGGAATCAAAGAGACTTCTGAGTATTTAGATAAATTAAAGAGTATTGCTCAGATTGAGAGCAAATTGCATTTAAGTGATGAGAAAATTGAGCTTGCAAAGTGGATGGCTCATAGATATTTCTGCAATATATCAGATTGTATGAAGCTAATGTTACCACCTGGAACAACTGCAAAGGTCATGTCAAATAGAGTAAATGATAAGACACAAAATTTTGTATATTTAACAAAAGAAGCGGACGAAATTGAGGCAGATATAGAGAGTAAAAAGTTGAAATCTGATAAGCAAATTAGAGCCTTAAAATTCTTAATTGAGAATGTTGAAAATGAAATATTAAGTACAGATTTGCAGATGTTTGCAGATGTAACGAATGCTGTTTTAAAGACTCTTGAAAAGAATGGTTATATTGAAATTGTAGAAAAAGAGGTAGAGAGAAATCCATTTATACATAAAGTTATAGAAAAGAGTCAGGATTTGGTGTTAAATTTGGAACAACAAGATGCTTTCGATAAAATAAATGCTTCTTTGCAATTTAATGAATATGATGAATTTTTACTATTTGGTGTTACTGGTTCTGGAAAAACAGAAATTTACATAAGACTAATAGAAGAGGCGTTGAAACTTGGGAAAGACAGCATTATGCTAGTTCCGGAAATTTCACTTACTCCACAGACTGTGGATAGATTTTTGAGTAGATTTGGTGAAGAAAAAATAGCAGTTTTACATAGCAAATTATCAGTGGGTGAAAGATATGACCAATGGAAAAAGATTGAGCGTGGAGATGCCAAAATTGTAATAGGAGCAAGGTCTGCAATTTTTGCACCGGTTCAAAATTTGGGATTAATCATAATTGATGAGGAGCATGACGATTCATATAAGTCTGAGATGAGTCCTCGCTACAGTGCAAAAGAGATTGCAAGTTACTTAGGAAAACAGCATAATGTACCAGTAGTTCTTGGAAGTGCTACTCCAGATATGACAACATATCATGATGCTATAAATGGAAAGAAAGAATTGCTGGAATTAACCAAAAGGGCTAATAATGCAAGCCTTCCAGATATAGAAATTGTAGATTTACGCCATGAACTTGCAAGTGGTAATAAAACAATGGTTAGCCAAAAATTACATGACGAGATTGAAGAAAATTTAAAAAATAAGAAGCAGACAATTTTATTCTTAAATAGAAGAGGATTTGCTACTTTCATAATGTGTAGAGATTGTGGATATACTGCTAAATGTAAAAATTGTGATATAACTCTTACATATCATTTGAAGGAAAATAAATTAAAGTGCCACTATTGTGGTTACGAGACAAAGGCACTTACTGTATGTCCAGAATGTGGTGGAAAAAACATAAGATACTTTGGGACTGGAACACAGAAACTAGAAGAACAGATAAAAACAATGTTTCCTGATGCTACAACAATCAGAATGGATATAGATACAGTAACAAAGAAAAATTCACACGAAGATATTTTAAATAGTTTTAAAAAAGATGGAATAGATATACTCATTGGAACTCAAATGGTTGTAAAGGGACATGATTTTCCAAATGTTACTCTTGTTGGAGTAATTGCTGCTGATAGTAGCCTAAATATAGACGATTATAGGGCTCACGAGCGTACTTTTCAAACTCTTACTCAAGTTGCCGGTCGTGCTGGAAGAGGAAAAGACAAAGGAAGAGTAATAATTCAAACTTACAATCCAGATGCATTTTGTATTCAATATTCACAACAACAAGATTACAAATTATTCTACGATACAGAAATACACCTAAGAAAACAGTTGAGATATCCGCCTTTCTGTGATATAATACTAATTGGAGTTTCTAGTAAATCGTATAAAGAATTAGAAGAAACTTCGAATAAAATATACGAAAGTTTGAAGGCAAAAATACATACGGAAAAATTGCAAATATTATTGTACAAGCCTGTTCCAGCTCCAATTGACAGAATAAAAAATAAATTTAGGTGGAGAATAATAGTAAAATGTATTGTGGGAGAGCCGATAATAAATGCAATAGACGATACTGTAAAAAATGCTGGAAATAAAAATACAAAAAATGATACTAGAATAATTGTAGATGTAAATCCAAGTAATATGCTGTAAAATTATTTGAATGAATTTCATAAGAAATTATAAAAAAATACACATAGGCATCAATATTTATAATGGGAGAAAGGAGTAAATAGAATGGCAATAAGAGAAATAAGATTATCAAATGATGAAATTCTAAGAAAGACTTCAAGAGAGGTCGAAAATGTTGATGATAGAATAAAAGAATTATTAGATGATATGGTTGAAACCATGCACAAATATAATGGAGTTGGACTAGCTGGACCACAAGTTGGTGTGCTTAAAAGAGTAATTGTTATAGATTTATATGATGGTGAAGAGCCATTAAAACTTGTAAACCCTAAAATTATTAAGACTAAAGGAGAACAAGAAGTTGAAGAGGGATGCTTAAGCTTTCCAAATGAATATGCAAAAATGATAAGACCAAAAGAAGTTGTTGTTGAGGCTTTGAATGAAGAAGGAAAGAAAGTAAAAATAGTTGGAAAAGACTTACTAGCACAAGCTTTAGCCCATGAAATAGACCATTTAAACGGGATTTTGTTTGTAGATAACATGATTCCGGGAACTTTAGAATATATTAGTCCAGAAGACAATAAATAAATTACAATTGACTAGAATAATGCTACTAATTTTGTATAAAACAAGTTAGTAGCTTAATAATTAAAAAATAAAATGTTTTAAATTAATTTTTTAGTAATCTCGAATGAAAGGTATGATAAAATATGAGAATTTTATTTATGGGAACACCAGATTTTGCATTAGAGTCACTTAAGGCTTTATATGAAGCAAAATATGACATAATTGGAGTAGTTACAAATATAGATAAACCAAAGGGAAGAGGCATGAAGATGGTAGCTTCTCCTGTAAAAGAATATGCAATAGAGAAAAATTTGCAAGTTTATCAACCTATAAAAGTTAGAAATAATCCGGAATTTTTGGAGGAAGTAAGGAAACTAAATCCAGATTTAATTTGTGTTGTTGCCTATGGAAAAATTTTGCCACAAGAATTGTTAGATATTCCAAAATATGGTTGTGTAAATGTTCATGGCTCATTATTGCCAGAATATAGAGGCGCCGCACCAATTCAGTGGGCTGTGCTAAACGGAGATAAGAAAACAGGTGTAACCACTATGTTTATGAATGCTGGAATGGATACGGGAGACATGATATTAAAAGAAGAAGTCGAAATTGGCGAAGATGAAACGACTGGTGAATTGTGGGATAGATTAAAAACGATAGGAGCAAATCTATTAATAAAAACAGTAAAAGAAATTGAGAATGAAACTGCCACAAGAACTAAACAACCAGAAGAAGGAACTATGGCTCCAATGCTATCTAAAGAAATGGCAAAAATAGACTGGAAAAACAAGACTGCAAATGATATAAAAAATCTTGTAAGAGGCTTAAATCCAATAATGGGAGCATATACTTTTTTGGATGGCAAAAAGATAAAATTCTGGAAAGTACAAACACTAACAGAAAATGAATTATTAGAAAAATTCCAGGAATTAGAAGAATACAAATATCATTTAAACAAAATGCAAGCTGGAACTGTATTATTTTCAGATGATAAGAAAGGCCTATTTATAAAAGCAAATGGTGGAATATTACAAGTACTTGAAATACAAGGAGAAAACTCTAAAAGAATGGCGGTAGGAGACTTTTTAAGAGGAAATCCTGTGGAGGCTGGAAAAATATTTGAATAAATTATTTTCCAACCAAGGTTAAAGAAAATAAGAGGAAAATTTTAAAATTCCTCTTATTTTTGTTTATTTAAAACTTACAACAGTTACACCCATTTCACCTTCTCCATAGGTTCCCATTCTGTAACTTTTTACATGAGGATTCTTCTTTAGAAAACTGTGAATTCCATCGCGTAAACGTCCTGTTCCTTTTCCGTGAACTATTCTAGCGTTTTCTAAATTTGCCATGTAGCAATCGTCTAAATATTTATCCACAATAGGAAGTGCTTGGTCAACTGTTAATCCGATGACATTAATTTCTGAGGCTACATTTTGAGCTTTATTATTTGAAAATGTAACATTGCTATTTTTATGTGTGCTACCAGATTGTTTTGTACTAGATTTTTTTGAAATATTCGATAATAATAAATCTGATAGTTTAACATTTGTTGTTAGAGCTCCAATTTGAACACGTACTTCATTCGACCTGTTTGGAAGTGAAAGAACGGTTCCTTTAGCATTGAAGTTTTTACACATTACTTCCATGCCGACTGTGATATCTTCTGATGACAAAGGTTTAGAATTGCTTGCTGAATTATCGGCTTCAATATGCGAAAGTGTATCTATTGATGAGTTCAATTTGTTTCTTAAGGCATTTGCACTTTTAGTGTTGGTAGATTCTTTATTTAATTCACGTATTATTTCATTTGCCTCATCTTTAGCATCTAGCAAGATTTCTCTTGCTTTTTGCTTTGCATCAGATACAATATTTTTCGCCTCTTGTGTCAATTTTGAATTGTCTCTTTCTAACGATTTTCTTAAAAGTTCTACCTGACTAGAATTTTTTCTAATTTTTTCTTTTTCCTCTTCAATAGCCAATTTATCATCATAAATATTTTTCAATAATGTTTCTATATTGACATCATCATCTTTTTGAAAAGATTTTGCCCTGTCTAATATTTCATCAGACAAACCTAATTTTTTGCTAATTGCAAAAGCGTTACTCTTTCCTGGAATACCAATCAATAACTTGTAAGTAGGGCGAAGATGTTCCACATCAAAATCAGAGCTTGCATTTTCAAATCCTTCATGTGTTAAGGCATATTTTTTTAGCTCTGGATAGTGAGTTGTGCAAATAGTTAAGGCTCCAAGCGTATGCAAATTCTCTAAGATGCTAATAGCTAAGCTTGCTCCTTCGACTGGGTCTGTACCAGAACCAAGTTCGTCTAATAAAACTAAGCTTGATGAAGTTGCTTCCTTTAAAATTTCTATTATATTTACCATGTGTGATGAGAATGTACTCAAAGATTCTTGAATACTCTGCTCATCGCCAATATCAGCAAAAACATTATCAAATACGAATACACTGCTGTTTTCTCTTGCAGGAATAAGAATTCCACTGCAAGCCATCAGGCAGAATAGACCGACAGTCTTTAGAGTTACAGTTTTTCCGCCAGTATTTGGCCCTGTAATCAACAATGAAGTATAATTGTTACCTAACGAAACATCAATAGGTACAACTACTTCTGGACTTATTAGAGGATGTCTAGCACCATATAAATTAATTTCTTTTTTATCATTTATTAATGGACAAATTCCATTGATTTTCTTTGAATATTTTGCCTTAGCAAATATAAAATCAATTTGACCAATTGCTCCTAATGTTGTCTTTATCTTACTTGCAATAGGGAACAATGATAATGATAAATTTTTTAGGATTTTCTCGATTTCGATTGATTCCTCTGCTTTAATTCCATTAATTTTATTATTAAGCTCAAATATTGAAGAAGGCTCAATATAAACAGTAGAACCACTAGCTGAAATATCTAAAATTGCACCAGAAATGCTATCTTTATATTCTTCTTTTACTGGGATAACGAATCTATCATTTCTAATAGTAATAATCGAATCCATTAAATATTTAGAATATGAAGACGAATGGATAAAATTAGACAATTTATCACGTACATCTTGCTCTAATTTACGCTTGTTTCTACGTAAAGCAGACAATGTTTTTGACGCATCATCTGAGATTGTATATTCATCGATTATGGAATTTAGAATATTTTTTTCTATTGTCTCATTATAATAAAGCATAGAAAAATAATCTTCTAAAAGTGAAAAATCAGACAAATCAAAAGTATCATCAGCAAAAAAATAGTCATGCAAAAATCTAGATGTCTGTAATACATGAGCTACATCTAACAAAGCCTTAGCAGATAATGAATTATAGCTTTCTAAATTTTTTATCCAAATATCAATATTAGTAATATTTGAAATAGGTGGTTCTCCTTTTCTATAAAGCAAAGTCTGAGCCGTACTGGTTTCTTCAAGCTTCATTTTTACTAAATCTTTATTATTTAATGGCATAAGCTTAGAAACAAAGTCTTTTCCAATATATGTAGAGCAATAATTAGACACTAAATCTAAAATTTTATTATATTCCAATTTATTTAAATACTTTTCTATCATTATAAAACTCCTAAATAAAACTTGTATAATTATAACACGGAATAAGCGGAATGACAACAATCACTAATAGAAAAAATTATGGAAAATGGAAATAAATATATTGACAAACTATCAATTGATAGTTATAATAATTATGGTGATGCAAATGGAAAATAAGCAAATTTCCTCAAAAGAACAAGTAGAAAACTTTTTGTTGGAACTAAAACATATAATAAATGATAAAAAGTTTAATATAAATGAGGATTTTGATATATTACTTAAGAAGAAAAATGAAACAGATGATGATGCATACACAACGAAAAATACACTAATTCAATTGAATTACGATAAAAATGATATTATAAGAAATTTAAAAGAATTAAAAATTTCAGAATATATTGAGACTTTAACTGATGTTAAAAATGTATATTCGCCACAATTTTGGGTATTTATTAAAAGGATTAATTTAAAACAAGTTTATATCAAGGTAAAAATAAGAAGTATACAGAATAGAAAAATTTTTTGTATTTCATTTCATTTTGCGAGATTTCAGGTGAATAATTTCCCATATGGTTAAGGAGGTTGGAAATATGAATAGTAAGTTATTAAGAGTAGTAAAAAGATATTGTCCACTTTGTGATAAAGAACACGAAGTAGAAGAAAGAGAAAGATTAAGCAGTATAAATATAAAAGGAGAATGCGTTAAATATAAAGAGGTTTATTTTGAATGTAAAGAGACTAATGAAGAGGAAAATGAGTTTGTATCTGCAAAAATGATGGACGAAAATCTTTTGAGATCAAGAGATGTTTACAGAAGAGAACATAATATGCTTACATCATTAGAAATAAAGCAAATAAGACAAAAATATGGAGTAACACAAGCAGAATTTTCATATATGTTGGGCTTAGGAGAGGTAACGATTACCAGATATGAGACAAAGCTTATTCAAGATACAACGTATGATACTATGATGAAATTAATGGATAAAAATGCTATGTTTGCATTGGAGTCACTTGAAGCAAATAAAGAAAAATTTAAAAATAGAGAGAGATACGAAAAGATTGAAAACAACATTAAAATGATAATTTTAAAGTTTACGTTAAGTTATTTGAATGACCAAGAAATTGAAGCAAAATATGTCGATTATGATACAGAAAAAATAGAAAATGGATATAAAAACATTGACATTCAATTGATTAAAGATTTGATATATTATATATCAAAAAAATGTAATACTTTATACAAAGTTAAACTTATGAAATTATTATGGTACATTGATAATTTATATTATAATCAATATGGTAAAGCAATGACAGGACTTGTATATACACATCAAAAGATGGGAGCTTTACCAATTGGTAATGAAGAAATAATGAAATTTAATTGTATAAAAGTGGAAGAAATAATTAATGAAAATAGTGATGACGTATTGGTTGGATATCACATAAAGCCAAATGAAGATTATGAATTTAAAGGATTAAAAAAGGACCAGAAAAAAATTGTAGATGAAGTATTGAAAAAGTTTGAAAACTACACAACAAAAAATATTGTAGAATATATGCATGAGGAGAAGGCTTATAAAGATACAAAATATAATGAAATAATAGATTATTCATATTCAAAATTTATAAAAATCTGAAGAAAAACTCATTTTAAAAAGCAAAGATATGTGTTATAATAATTATAAGTTTATGGAAAAGAGGTGTTAATATGCAACAATTAACAAATTTACAAGAATTGGAGATGGCAGTAAATTTGAATGGAGAGGTGGTTGTTACAAAAAACAATAAAAACAATGTAATACTTATGAGTATGGAGGAATATAAAAAAAGTTTAATAAAAGATAAAATAAAAAATAACTTAATAAAAGCAGAAGAAGATATAAAACTTGGAAGAGTAAGGGACGCAGAAGAAGTTTTTAAGGAGTGGAATGCTAAATATGGAATATAAAATACAATTCACTGAAAAATGTTTAGAAGATATTGAAGATGCGTGCCAATATATAAAGGAAAAGTTAAAAGAAGAAAATGCAGCAAATAGACTGAGAATAAAGATAAAGGATAGTGTAAAAGGATTATCAATATCACCAGAGATGTATGCTAAAACGGAAAAATTTGATAGACTAGAAAATGAATATAGAAGAATACCAATAGATAATTATGTACTATTATATACAGTTAATAAGAAAAGAAATACCGTGTATATAGTACATTTTTATTATGGTGGAAGAAACTATTTAGAAGGCTTAATATGACATGTTTTAATAAAAAACGAAAGAAAAAATATAGGAAAAACTCTTGTAAAAAATCGAATTAATTGGTATACTATAGAAGAACAGTTAAATAGAAAACTATTTAATAAAAAATAAAATATATGGAGGTACCATTATGGAAAAAGATGAAAATGTAAAGGAAAACGAGCAAATAAATGAAAGTGAAATAACAATTGAAAATACAGAAGGAGAAACAAGCAATATTCAAATAGCTGATGACGTTGTTGCAATAATCGCAGGAAAAGCTGTATCAGATGCACCTGGAGTATATGCAATGGCTGGTGGATTTGCTGGAGGAATTTCAGAAGTTTTAAGTGGTAAAAAGAACTTATCAAAAGGAATAAAAGTTGATGTTGGAGAAAAAGAAACAAAAATAGATGTAAACATTATAGTTGAATATGGCTCAAGAATTCCAGATGTTGCATTCGATATTCAAAACAGAGTAAAGACTGCAGTAGAAGGAATGACAGGATTAAAAGTTGTAGCTGTTAATGTACATGTACAAGGTGTAAACACAGAAGCAGCAACAGAAGAAAAAGAAGACAATACAGAAAACGAAGTTAAAGAATAATTAAACTTATATAAGGCACGTTTTTTATCGTGCCTTTAAATAAGTATATGGAGGAAAATAAAATGAAATTTTTAGACAAAATGATACTATGTATATTTTCAGTTTTAATATTATTAATGGCAGTAATTTCAAGTGCTTGCATATTTGGATGGATTGATGCTACAGGGTTATATGTATTTGTAACAAAGGCATTAGCAGACCAAACTACTTGCAATATTTTATTAGGATTAAATGTAGTTCTTATTTTATTTGCAATAAAAGGAATATTTTTTGAATCTTCGACAGATGAAGAAAAAAGTGTAGGAAATGGCATAATGCTTGAAAATGATGATGGAAAATTATTGGTAACAAAGGAAACAATAACAAGCATTGTAAATTCAGTTGTTGCAGGATTTGAAGGTGTAAAAGACCAACAATCAAAAATAACATTAGATGAGAATAACGATTTATCAATTTTACTAACAATAGCTGTATCAGACCAAGCTGTTATAAAAGATTTAAGCAATAACATTCAAGTACGTGTAAAAGATGCAATAAAAAAATCTTTAGATGTTGAAGTAAAGAGCCTAGACATTAAAGTAAAAGATATGGTAACACCGGTAAAGGATACAAAAGAAGCATAGAAAATTAAAAATACTTAGGTTGTATTTTAGTAAATAGTGAAAGGAATGGAAAAAATTATGAACGATATAAAAAAGTTTCTTAGAACATATGGTGGAGCAATCATCGGAGCCTTAATTGCAATATTAATATTATGTACTCGTTTATATGAATTAATTATTTGGATAGTTTTTATATGTTTAGGAATATACATAGGAAATTACGTGCAACACAATAAAACAGAAGTAAAAGATAAATTAAAGAATTTTATAGATAGATTATAGTAAGGGGATTTTAATGGAAGAAATGACTAGAAGAGAGCTTGCTTTTTGCTATATTTATAGCCAAGAAATTCAAAAAGAAAATAGCAAAGCTCAGGTAAAATTATTTTTAGATAGTACAGAAGTAGAAGATGGAAGAACTAGAGAATATGTGAAAAATGTTGCTAGTGGAATAAAGGAACATGGCGAAGAAATAACAGAAAAAATAGCGAAAAACTTAAAAACTGGCTGGACTATAGAGAGAATATCTAAAGTAGATGTTTCTTTATTAAAACTTGCTATATATGAAATGAATTATATGCAAACACCTTTCAAAATAATAATAAATGAAGTTGTAAACATGGCGAAAAAATATGGAGAAGACTCTTCTCCAGCATTTGTTAATGGTGTTCTTGCAAAAATAGTTGAAGAAAATAATTCAAATAGTAAAGAGGTTGCTGATGAAAGCAACGAACAGTAGGAGAAAAAATGGAATATAATCCAATTACGGTAACAGATTTAAACAAATACATAAAGAACAAAATTGATGGCGATGAAATGCTAAATAATGTTTTGGTAAAGGGAGAAATATCAAACTTTAAAAACCATTATACTGGTCATATGTATTTTACTTTAAAAGATGAAAATTCATTAATAAAATGTGTAATGTTCAAAAGCTACACTACACATTTATCTTTTATGCCTAAGGATGGAATGAAGGTAATGGTCTTAGGCAGTGTTGCTGTGTTTGAAAGAGATGGAGTTTATCAGATTTATGCAAAAGCCATGAAGGAAGATGGACTAGGAAGTTTATACACTGCATATGAAGAATTAAAGAAAAAGCTAGAACAAGAAGGATTATTTGCAGAGTCACATAAAAAGAAAATTCCATTTATGCCTAAAACAATAGGAGTTTTAACTTCTAATACAGGTGCTGTAATAAGAGATATTATTAATGTAAGTACAAGAAGAAATCCAGGGGTACATATTAGGTTGTATCCTGTTCCGGTGCAAGGACCCGGAGCTGCAGAGAAAATTGCAGAGGGTATTAAATTTATGAACGAAAATAAAATTGCTGATGTTCTTATAATAGGTAGAGGTGGAGGTTCGCTCGAAGACCTATGGCCATTTAACGAAGAAATTGTGGCAAGAGCAATTTATGATTCGGAATTACCAATAATTTCTGCTGTTGGACATGAAACAGATTTTACTATTGCAGACTTCGTGGCAGATTTAAGAGCACCAACTCCATCGGCTGCTGCAGAACTAGCTGTTGCTAACATAGAAGATGTAAGAGAAACTTTAAAATTATATAATAACAGATATAAAGTTGCTCTAAAAAAGAAAATAGAATTAATGAGATTATCATATGAAAAATGTATGGCAAGACCTGCATACAAAAACCCAACACAGAAAATAAATGAGCAATATATGGTAATTGATATGAAAGTGAAGGCTTTGCAAAATAGCATGATGTTAAAATTGAAAGAAGCAAAGACAAGCTTTGTAAAAGAGACTGCTAAACTAGATTCTTTAAGTCCATTAAAAACTTTAACAAGAGGTTACAGCATTGTAACAAAGCAAGAAAGTGGTAAAGTGATAAAATTTGTAAATGATTTAAATTCAGGAGAAAAAGTAAATTTAAGACTATCTGATGGACAAAAAACAGCAACAATAGATTAGTTATAAAAAGGAATTAGTACTGTGAGAAAGGAAAACTATTTAATATGAACGAAGATATAAATTTTGAAGATGCGATGAAACAATTAGAAAGCATTGCAAATGAACTTGAAAAAGGAAATTTAACATTAGACGAATCCGTGAAAAAATTCGAAGAGGGCATGAATTTGTCTAAAAAATGTAATGACTTTTTAAATTCAGCAGAAAAGAAGATTACAATGTTGATTAACGATGGTGGAGAGATTAAAGAAGATAATTTTGTACCAAAGGAAGACTAATTGTAACTATATTATAACTAGAATTAGTGCAAAGAGAAAGGAACACAACAAGAGTGAGTAATTTAGTGAATTTTTATAATGATTATAGATATTTAGTTGTGCCATTTTTTACATGGACTGGAATACAATTATTTAAAATAATATGGGAATATGCAGAAACAAAAAGATTGAATATTAGAAGACTTTGGGGAGCTGGAGGTATGCCAAGTGCTCATTCAGCAGTTGTTGTTTCAATAACAACAATGATAGCGCGTAGCCAAGGTTTTTCATCTCCGGTATTTGCTTTATCATTCGTATTTTCAATGGTAGTTCTGTATGATGCATGTGGTGTAAGGTATGAGACTGGAAAACAAGCTCATGTACTAAACGAGATAATGACAAATCCAGATTCTGAACTCTCAAAAATGACATTCAATGTAAAGCTAGAAGAACTAGTAGGACACACGCCATTTCAGGTATTTGTGGGTGCGATAGTAGGCTTGATTGTGGGACTAATATTTTAATGTAGCAGGAAATGCAATAATATTAGAAATAAATTATTTAAAGCATCATGATGAAATTATAAGAGGAGGCCATTATGGAAGATATTGAAATCGCTAGGAATACTAAGTTAGAGAATATTAAGAACATTGCTGCAAAGGCTGGAATTGCTGAAGATGAGCTTGAACAGTATGGAAATTTTAAGGCTAAGATTGATAGCAAAAAATTGCTTAATAGATTGAAAGATAGAAAAAATGGAAAGCTTATTTTAGTTACTTCAATTAATCCAACTCCATTAGGAGAAGGTAAAACTACTATGGCTATTGGTCTTGCAGATGGCCTAACAAGAATAGGAAAGAGTGCAATTATAGCCTTAAGAGAACCTTCTTTAGGTCCTGTTTTTGGTATTAAAGGCGGTGCCACTGGCGGAGGATATGCTCAGGTAGCTCCAATGGAAGATATAAATTTGCATTTTACAGGAGACATTCATGCAATTACTTCTGCAAATGATTTACTTTCTGCTCTTATTGATAATCATATTTATTATGGAAATGAATTAGGATTTGAAAAAGTTACATGGAAAAGATGTGTTGACCTTAATGATAGACAGTTAAGAAAAGTAGAAACAGGCTTATCTGGGGAGAAAAACATAGTTACAAGAGAAGATGGATTTGATATTACTGTCGCCTCTGAAATAATGGCTATTTTATGCTTGGCAACTGATATCGAAGATTTGAAAAGAAGAATTGGAAACATTACAGTTGGTTATAATAAAGAAGAAAAGCCAATTACTGTAAGAGATTTACATGCAGAGGGAGCGTTAACTGTTTTACTAAAAGATGCAATAAAGCCAAACTTGGTTCAAACTTTAGAACATACTCCAGCAATAATTCATGGAGGACCTTTTGCAAATATTGCTCATGGGTGTAACAGTATTATTGCTACTAAAACTGCCATGAAGCTAGCTGACTACACAATAACAGAAGCTGGTTTTGGATCCGACTTAGGTGCAGAGAAATTTATAGATATTAAATGTAGAAATGCAGGCATAAAACCAGATGCAGTCGTTTGTGTTGCTACAATTAGAGCATTAAAGTATCATGGAGGACAAGCGAAGGAAGAAATAAAAACAGAAAATCTTGAAGCATTACAAAAAGGGATAAAAAATTTAAACAGGCATTTAGATAATTTAAAAAATGTATTTGGATTAAACGTTATTGTGGCAATAAATAAATTTGACACAGATACGGATGCAGAGATTGAACTTCTAAGTAATGCACTAAGAGAGCGAAACATTGAAATGAGTCTTGTTGAAAGCCATGAAAAAGGAAGCGAAGGGGCAATCGATTTAGCCGAGAAAATTATAAGAATTGCAGATGAAGAAGAAAACATGCAATTTGCTTACAATAATTCAGATAGTGTAAAAGAAAAAATAGAAAAAGTTGCAAAAAATATTTATGGTGCAACAGGTGTAGAATATTCGGAAAAAGTATTGCAAGAGATTGAAAAAATAGAAAAAATGGGATATTCGCATTATCCAGTATGTATTGCTAAAACACAGTATTCATTCTCGGATGATCCAAAAAATCTAGAATGTAATGAACCTTATGAGTTACATGTAAATGACATAGCATTAAAAACCGGAGCGGAGTTTATAGTTGTAATCACTGGAAAAATAATGACAATGCCAGGGCTTCCAAGAGTTCCAGCTGCTGAGAAAATTGATATTGACAAAAACGGAAACATAATAGGAATATTTTAGTATAAATCCACCAAATCAAGGAATAATAAACTTGAAAGGTGGAATTTTTATGTTAAAAAATAAAAAAGCAATCGCGATTATTTCAGTATTATTAATAATATTTTTGTTATATAACATATTTTTTACAAATAATAATATATTAGCATTATCAAAATATGGCTCGAGAGGTTCGGAAGTTACACAAATTCAAACCAAGTTAAAGAGATGGGGATATTATTCTGGAAGTATTGACGGAATTTATGGCTCTGAAACGTTAGCAGCTGTTAAGTATTTTCAAAGAAAAAACGGATTAACAGTTGATGGAATTGCCGGAAAAAAGACACTAGAAGCTATGGGAATATTTAATTCTAGTGGTAATTCAAACTCTAGCAATAGTACAAGTAGCAGTGATTTAAATTTACTTGCGAGAACCGTGTACAGTGAGGCAAGAGGAGAACCATATGCAGGGCAGGTTGCCGTCGCAGCTGTTGTACTAAATAGAGTAAAAAGCAGTTCGTTTCCAAACACAATAGCAGGAGTAATATATCAAAAGGGTGCGTTCACGGCTGTATCAGATGGTCAAATTAATTTAACACCAAACCAAACAGCATACAATGCTGCAAGAGATGCGCTAAATGGTTGGGATCCATCGTATGGTTCAATATATTACTTCAATCCAAGCACTGCAACAAATGCATGGATTTGGTCAAGACCGCATGTTGTTACAATAGGAAAACATAGATTTTGTAAATAGCAATAAATGCTTGACAAACCTCCAACATATTGATAATATAAAGTAGCAGAAATATTAGGAGGATACAATGATTTTTTACCCTAAAAGTTACTTTAAAAACATATTAGAAATAGATATGAACTTTATAGAAAAAAATAATATAAAGGCTATTCTATTGGACATAGATAACACCATGATAGACACAGATAATAACATTTTGGAAGGACTTGAAGATTGGGTTGAAGAAGCAAAAAAACATGGTATAAAATTCTGTATTCTATCTAATACAAATAAAAAGAAAAAAGCAGAAAAAATGTCAAAAAAGTTGGAGGTTCCGTATATTTATTTTGCTAAAAAACCATTTAAATTTGGCTTTAATAGGGCAAAGAAAATAGTACAAGAAAATAGCGAAAATATAGCTGTAATTGGAGACCAAATACTAACAGATGTGCTTGGAGCAAACAGGAGCCATATGTACTCTATTTTAGTTGAACCACTTGCCGAAAATGACATTTTTGTAACAAGATTTAATAGATTAATAGAAAGACAAATTTTAAAAAAATATAAACAAAAGTAAAAGAGGTATTTAAATGTACATTAACAATATAAACATATTATATTATTTATTTTTAGGAATTATTGGGCTTGGAATTGGTCAATTTGTGGCATGGAGTACAGTAAGACTTCCAGATTATAAAAAAGTTTTCGTAAGAGAATTTTTTACAATTTATTTAAAAAATGAAAAGCCTAAATACATATACATGGTGGCGATGGCGCTACTGTATGTTGGAGTTTTGTATTTGTATGGATTTCAAATAAAAACATTAGCGTATCTAGCCTTAATACCAATGTTAATTAGTGCCTTAGCAATAGATTATAGACTGAAAATAATTCCTAACAGATTGAACTTAACAATTTTTGAAGTTGGACTAGTTTACACATTCGTAGAAGGAATTGTAAACATAAATATAGCCATAGACATGCTACTTGGAATGGTTGCTGGAGCTGGAATTTTCTTATTTATAACATTAGTAGGAGGCTTAATTGCAGGGAAAGAAGCAATGGGGTTCGGAGATGTAAAACTAATGGGAGCACTTGGTTTATTCTTTGGCTGGAGAACAATAATTATAATTTCACTTATTGCCTTCTTATTAGGAGCAATAATTGGAGTAGCATTAATAATTTGTAAGAGAAAAACAGGAGATGAGTATATTCCATTTGGTCCATTTATAGTAATAGCAACAATAATTGCAATATTTGTACCATTTAATGTATTATTCTTTGTATTAATTAAGATATTTACACTAGGAACGTATAAGGCACAATTAATATAGTAGGATGTTAAATAATTATAATTTTGACTGCATCAAATATTATCTCAAACACGGTTACATATACAAAGTATGTGCCAATGAAATTTCATTTCCGTTGTCAAAATTTAATTCTTTAACAACCTAAAACTCGTATAATAGAAGGGGATGCAGTAAAAAATGAACAATAATATTCGCTGGCTAAGAGATAAAATAAAAATGTTAGATATGCAAGGCATAATAATTTCTAATCCGATAAATATAAAATATCTAACTGGAATTGAAGCAGATGGTGTGTTTTTAATTACGCCTAAAGAAAATATTTACATAACAGATGGAAGATATGTAGAAGCTGTAAATAATACTTTAACATTAAATGATGAAATAGTTGTGTATGATATGCAAGACATATCAAGAGATGACTATGAAAATTTCTTCTTGTTTTGTGAAAATGTTGGCTTTGAAGAGGAATATGTTACATATGCAAAATATAAAGACTTTATGCACAGATATAAAATAAACAATTTGGAAGAAACAGAGGGAATAATCGAAAAACAAAGAATGATTAAAGACCCAGAAGAAATAGAGCTTATAGAAAAAGCTTGTAAAATTACGGACGATTGCTTTAATCATTTAAAGAATTTTATAAAAATTGGATTAACTGAAAAACAAATTGCAAAAGAAATTGACGATTTTTTCATAGACAATGGTGCAGAAGACGTTGCTTTTAGTACAATTGTTGCGTCTGGTAAAAATTCATCTATGCCACATGCAGTACCAACAAATAAAAAAATAGAGGCAGGAGACCCAATAACAATAGATATGGGGTGTAAATACAAAGGATATTGTTCAGATATGACAAGAACGATATTTGCAGGATATGTACCAGAAGAAGTAAAACCAGTATATGAACTAGTTTTAAAAAATCAGAGACAGGTAATTAACGAAATGAAAGAAGGAGTAAACCTAAAGCTTGTAAGTAGAATGGTTGAAAATGATTTTAAATTACACGGATATGATTTAATACACGCGTTAGGACATGGAGTAGGATTACAGATACACGAATTTCCGTATGCAAGTACTAGAGTTGACTTTGTGTTAAAAAATAATATGATAGTAACAGATGAACCAGGAATATATATACCAAATCAATTTGGTGTAAGAATAGAAGACACAGTGCTTGTAAACAGGGGAATGAGTACAAGTTTAACAAAGTCAGAAAAAGATTATGTGATTGTAGATGCATAGAATTAGTACAATGAGATATAAGAATGTGCGATAAAAATTAGATACATTTATTTAAAGGGAGATATATTCACTTTTTAGAAATTCAACTGGAAGTGCGCCTTTTGAGGAGCCCGAAGGAGCTCCGACCAAGCACGACATGTTGAAATTTCGTAAAAAGTTAATATATCTTATGAAAAAATATATAAATATGTATAAAAAATTTGAAAACAAAAAACGCCACAACACTTGATTTTTCGCCTAAAATATGGTATGATTACATAGTCGCGTTTTAATGAGATGAAAAAATTAAAAATATAATAAAAAACTAGAAAGGGGTAATAATAATGGCAAGCGTATATTCAGCAGGCGATTTTAGAAACGGAACAACATTTGAAATGGATGGAAATGTATTCAGAGTAGTAGAATTCCAACATGTAAAACCAGGAAAGGGATCAGCATTCGTAAGAACAAAATTAAAAAATGTAATATCAGGAGCAGTTATAGAAAAAACATTTAACCCATCAGAAAAATATCCAGCAGCTCAAATAGAGAAAAAAGAGATGCAATATTTATACAATGATGAAGATTTATACTACTTCATGGATAATGATACATACGAGCAAATACCTTTAAACAAAGAACAAATTGGAGATGCATTAAAATTCATAAAGGAAAACATGAGTGTAACAATGCTTTCATACAAAGGAAGCGTATTTGCAGTAGAACCACCAATGTTTGTTGAGTTAGAAGTTAAATATACAGAACCAGGATTTGCTGGAAACACAACAACAACATCTGGAAAACCTGCAACATTAGAAAATGGATATGAACTTACAGTTCCAATGTTCGTTAACATCGGTGATGTTATAAAAATAGACACAAGAACTGGAGAATACATGGAAAGAGTTTAATTTTGGTTGAACTCGAAACATTAAAAATTTAAATTAATATAAAAATATTAATTTAAAGGAAGGATAAATTATATGGCAGAATTTAGTGAAAAATATTCTAAAATAATAAAGGATATAGAAAAAAATATTTCTGATGAGAAAGAAAGAGAAATCGTTTTGAAAAAAGTTTCTGAACTTTCATTCATGTATATGGATGTAATTGATAGAATTTCAAATGTTAATTCAGAGAGAATGGATGACATTGAAAAACATCAAGATAAATTAGACGAAAAAATAGGCAAGGTAAAAGATACAGTCGACTTAATAAAAAAAGATATTTATGAAGATGAAGACTATGATTTTGAAATAGTTTGCCCATATTGCAATCATGAATTTGTTGCAGACATAGAAGATGAATTAAAAGAAGAAATCGAATGCCCAGAATGTCATAACAAAATAGAACTAGACTGGGATGGAGAAGACGATGATTGCTGTTCAGGTGGATGCTGTGGATGCGGACATCATGACGAATGTGGTTGTGATGAAGACGAAGAAGATAGCGATACTGATAACGAAGAAAAAGACGATAATGATGATGACATGTAATTTAAATAAAAATCTATAAGAGAAATCTTGTAGATTTTTTGTTTTGGGTATTGCACAAATCTAATTTTTATGCTATTATTATAAAGTCAGTTAGGGGTATGGTGTCAGTGGTAGCATGCCGGTCTCCAAAACCGTTGGGCTGAGTTCGAGTCTTAGTACCCCTGCCACATAATAAATTAGAAAATGAAGCCGTAAGGCTTTATTTTTGTTTTAGAGCGTATTGAAAAAGTTTAGCGGATTTACCGCTAAACCATCTTTTTTTATTGTTAAATGTAAATGGCAACCGAGTAGTAGCCCCATTAGTTGGTTTTCCTAAAGAATCCTTGTATGGATTGTTTATAATGCCATACACATTTTTTGGACCAACATTGGCAATTATTTGGCCAGCTACTACTGTGTCATACTTGGATACAATAAAGTTTGGAGAAACGTGACAATAAGAAACTTTTATGTCATCATTTTCAACTACTATTGTATATCCTCCACCAGCTCCCCAGCTTGCAAATGTAACAGTGCCGGAACAAACTGCAAGAATATTAGTTCCTTCTGGTGCTGGTATGTCTATTCCAGAATGATAAGTTGAGGCACCAGAGGTAGGAGAGTTTCTATAGCCAAAATAAGAGCTAATGTACGTGTAGCCATCTAAAGGCCACATAAAATTATCTTCTAGTGTGGCATTCGAGTTTTGAGTGATAAGAAAAAATACTAATATAATAAATATAAGCATAATAGAAAAATATCCACTGATAAATTTAAAAAAACTATTAAACAAGATAACCTCCTTTGGAAAATATCTATATTAATAGTTTTTGGTATTTTAATTAATTATTATTTTGACTTTTTAAATGCAAAGAATTTACTAATGAAGAAGTTTAAGATTATAACAATTACTGTTACAACCATTTTAACTGCCATCTGCCAGAAATCGCTTGCACTTACAACAGGTATTAAGAATAGAAGTGCATCAAGGCCAAATTCTAAAACCATAGTAAATGCCCTTCCAGCAATAAATTTCCAGAATTCTTTAAATTTTTCATTAAATCCTTTTGCTTCAGAATGAAAAACTAAATCTTTATTGGTAATATAAGCAACAAGAACTGCTGCAATAATAGCAATTGCATTTGCAACATTTTTATCTAGGTTAGAAAAAGCTTTAGTTAAAATTGCAAATGTTCCCCAGTTTATAATAGTTGTTAGTACGCCAAAAACTGCGTATAATATAACTTCTTTAGTACAAAATTTTTGTATTAATCCTTTTATTTTTTCAGTTAAATTTTTCATAATAACCCCATTTCATTAATATTAAAAATAATAACATACAATTTGAAGTTTGTCTATAATTTTTATATTTTTTGTAAAACAAAGATAAAAAATGCCCAAGGTAGTAAACAATTTAGTCTACTACCTTGGGTGCTTCAAAGGTATGTGGGGTATGTCTACCACGTTTTTCATGCCCCTCTTTCGAGAATTGCTTTGATGCTGAGCCAGCTTTCAATTTTGGGTAACGTATCTATAACTTCGTTATAGTCGTAGCCACGCATTTTTAAAGCCTTCACAGCGATTGAGAACTCTGCAAAATCTTTTGCAAAATTTGCATTTGATGCAATTGCAACAAATTTTTTGAATACCTCGATATCATCGAGAATATTACCAACTGTCGGATGACGTTCGATGTCCTTTTCATCGTTAAGCGTTGCTTTGAAGGCAGACAGCTGAATTCTAAGAGGAGAATCAGAACGGTTAGGTTCTTTCGAGACAGCATTTTTCATATTACTAGAAGCAGATGGAAGAGTCTTGTTTGGCTCATAAATGATGTCATCTTCGTTAAAAGAAGTCACCTCAGTAGAATTTTCGTATTTAGCTCCAGTGGTCACTTTATTGGTGGTAATCGAATTAGATTCAATCGACAACCAAAGTGCCTTCAAATAATTATGCAATACTGCTGCATGTTTCATAAAGAATTCTGCTTGATAAAACTGAAATCCTATTGCCCGAAGTCCTCCAAAGATATTTTTAGGGGAACTGCTCAGAAGATAAAGAACCCTATTCATGTCATATTCAGAAGAACTAAGACATTTATTGTAACAATAAGAACATGCTACATATGTCAAGATTTCATCATACGACAATGCTTTGAAGAGTGACTTGTAAGCTTTTTGACAGTTCTCTGGACATTGAACCTTTAAAAAGTTTGGATGAACTTTTCGACGCTGGTATCGAAGTTCGTTACGCAATGGTTTAATCATCGCTTTAGAAATTTCAATGGAGCGTTCTGCTATAGGGAGTTCGTTTTCGAGAATGTCTTCATTGACGTATTCAATTTTTTCTCGAATCCCTAACTTATGCAATCCTCCAAAAGGACTGAGTGTTAGCAGAAAAAGAACATCTGCTGCGTAAATGTCATCGGAATTGTTGACAAACTTGAAAAAAATGTCAACTAGTTGGTTTTGCCAATGTTTAGGCAATTCGTCAAACTGACTTTGGAATTTACTCCGAAAGATAATCGGAGCATTGCTTGTACGAATAATTGTTGTTTTTTCCATACACAATTCTCCTTTTTTGCATTTTGTGTTTGTAATGTGAGGCAAAAGCCTATACATTATATTATACGATATTTTCTATATTATGTCAAACAAAAAAACAACTTATATTGGAAAAATGATAGACATTAAATAAAAACTGGTGTATAATAATTACATATGGGGATGTATTTGGTTTTCGACAGTATCCCAGAAGTATATGTAGCGAGTAGTGGATGGCTGCTTCGGCCACTATAAAAAAGCAGAAATAAAAATAAACGCTGATAATACAGAATTAGCATACGCTGCCTAAGTTTAGGTAGCTCGTCTTACTAGGAAGGCCTACGGTCTTAGATAAGGCGTCAATTAGTAGGATAACAACACTGCTTTAGCCATTAAAGCAGTAGGTAAAACAAATGGCTACTTGTAAAAATCGTTTGTTTGTTAATGAATTTTACAGGGAAAACTAAATAACAAACTGCACTCGGAGAAACATATATGGAAAGAATATTGGACAGGGGTTCAACTCCCCTCATCTCCACCAGAATAAAAATTAGAATTTTGACAAAAAATAACTAGGCTGAAAAATAGTTGGCCTAGGGAGTTGAAAAGGAGGAATAGAAAATTGTCAAGTGGACAATTTTCCCGACGCGGCTCGGCAACTCCCATCATCTCCACCAGAATTTATATATGTATTAAGTGAAAAATGGTTGTATTATCTATTTAGAAGAATACAACTTTTTTATTAAGAAAATATAAAAAATGCTTGACAAACACGAACAAATGTTTTGTAATATATTCCATTAAATGTAAATGGAGTGATGAGGATGAAAAATGCGAAGAGAGAAAACCAAACGTTTGAAGACATTAGACACATTGACGAGAATGGAGTAGAATTTTGGTATGCGAGAGAATTGATGCCTATTTTGGAATATTCAAATTGGCAGAATTTTGAAAAAATAGTGAAAAAGGCTAAAATATCCTGTGAAAATAGTGATATAAGTGTGTTAGACCATTTTACTAATGTCAATAAAATGGTCTTAATAGGTTCAGGAGCTTATAGAGAACAGACAGATTATAAACTAAGTCGTTATGCTTGCTATTTGATAGCACAAAATGGAGATAGCAGAAAAAAGGTAATTGCTTTAGCACAAACATATTTTGCAGTACAGACAAGGAAGCAGGAAATTACAGAAAAAGAATACAGTCTGTTAACTGAAGATGAAAAAAGACTTTATCAAAGAAATTTAACCAGAAAAGGAAATTATTCGCTCAATATTGCTGCTAAGAATGCTGGGGTAAAGAACTTCGATAAATTTCACAATGCAGGTTATAAAGGATTATATAATGGAGAAACAGCTGACGATATAGCTAAAAGAAAAGGGTTAAGATATAGAGAAGATATTTTAGACAATATGGGAAGCGATGAATTAATTGCGAATTTATTTAGAATTTCACAAACAGAGCAAAAATTAAAAAAAGATAATATACAAACTGAAAAAGAAGCAAATAAAACCCATTATAATATTGGAAAAAATATAAGAGAAGTAATTGAAAAGAATGGTGGAACTATGCCAGAGGATTTACCAACACCTAAAAAAAGCTTGAAACAACTTGAGAAAGAAAAAAACAATATGCTTAAAAACAATAAATGAAATTATATTTAATATAAATTATTGTTGGAAATATAAAAGAGTTGTACCATCTATTCAGAAAATACAACTCTTTTATTGAGAATGATATCATTCCCGACCTTTGAAGAACTTGCTCATCGCAAAGCATGCAATAGACTTTGCAAAGTTGCTGTCATCGAATTTTACTTCGCTGATGTTTAAAGCCTTAAAGTCGGAATAGACAAAACTGGAAACTTCCTGGCTGGCTAAGACTCCTCCGATGATTAAAATGGAGGGATGGACAAATTGAGTAAAAGGAATAACTTTCCTCAATACGATGTCTTTCGCCTCAAACAGGCTAATTGAATCTGTGTTATGCTCAAAGAGAGTGCTGATAGCCTCTTTCTCACATGTGTCAAGAGAAATTAATCCCTTGGAGGGACTAATTGTGCCATTTGATAACAGATAAATAGCTTCATTGCCAACGTACAGATACCACATATCGGCAAATAAGTAATCTGCTTTCAACATGTAGTAATTAGCTCGTACTGCCTCGAAAAGTGTACATTTGTCTAGAAACGAAGAACTGTTCAATGATAAATGTGAATTGGAGATAATGACATCACCTGAGAGAGTTATTGTCCCCTGAATAGAAATGCCGACATTTAGTATTTTGTCCTCTTGAGAAAAGAGATGAACTAAAAATGTGATTCTAGACAAAAGACTAAGGTTTGTGTTATGAATGATTGCAATAAAACTATCATAGTTTTCCTTAGAGAGCACTTCACTTAATTCAACAGTTTCTTGGGCTAGATTCAGTGCAATGCAATTAATGCTAATTCCATCAGAATAAATGCCAATAAATAATGATGTGGCCAAAATATCTGGATTGATCTTATAAGAATCTCCTTTGTCGACAATTATGCCTGCCTCAAGCAAATTTGTTACTTTTCTTTGCATGGTAGGCCAACTTACTCTGAATTTAGTTGCAAGAAGAGTCTTATCAGTTGTTTGCGAATGTACTATTCCCGCTAAGTAACGAAAGTCGTTATTTAGCATTTCGAGTTGCCGTTCTGTCATTGTGTTACCATCCTTTCAAAAAAAATGCTCGTTACGAACTGAGAATATTATACCACAATATAGAACAAAAATCAATCGAAATGTAGATGAATACTGATGCTTGAGGTTTTCTGAAAATCTCCTTGTTTTTTTACGTGACTTATAGTATATTATTCTTCGAAGGAGTGTGATTTATTTGAAAATTACTGATGAGAAGAAATTAAGAAAAATTGCAAATGATGTTAGAATTGATATAATAAATGAAGTATACAGTGCTAAATCTGGACATCCAGACATGGAAAAAGTTCCGGGAGTTAATAGGTTTACTGGTTCACTTTGACAGGTTTTGTCTATTGAGTGGGTAAAATAAAATGATGTAAAAAATAATATATATATGAGGAGGAATATATGAAAAAAACTAAAGTAAAACTAATAATTTTATTAATTATATTTATTATAATTCTTTGCTTTTTTGCAATAATAAAAATAAGCAAAGAAGTAAGAATTGCTATGCTAAAAAATATGGATGATAAAAAATTTGTGGAATATGTTTACAAATTGTTATATGATAATAATATAGAAAATTATATTTTAAAAATAAGATATGGTAAATATGATGTAATGAAAGAATATGTCTCAAGTGCGGAAGAGGCACTTAAGGAGGCAAGAGATTATGGAATTAGTGAGAAATGTGAACTTATTCAAAATAAAATAGTAAAAGAAACAGACTTATATTATGTTGTTTATCATGAATACATATCTCATAGAGGATATGGAATTGGAGATATTACATTTAAAGATAAGTTACTATTTTTTAAATCATATGATGTAGGGAATGAAAAAGATTGCATAAATGTAAAAAAATTAAATAGTAAGAAAAAAATAAAGAAATATTTTGATATGTTAGAATTTTTGAATCCAACTGGTGAGAATAAAAATATGAATGCGACAATATCAGAAAATAAAAATGAATATATATATTCTTTTTATTATATTGGAATTGGACATGGAGATTATGGATTACATGATATGATAGACTTTGGTAAGAAAACAATCATTATAAACAAATCTACGGGAAAGTATACTACCCAATATGAAACAATTAGAACTGTGGAAGGTAAATATAATGAATATCCAAATATTTTCGGATTCTAACAATGTAATTGAGCTATATCGAAAGTTTTTAGAAGATATAGCTCTTTTTTGTATAAAATACAATATATAAAAACCACCTTGTATTTTTACTTAACTTATAGTATATTATTCTTCGAAGGAGTGTGATTTATTTGAAAATTACTGATGAGAAGAAATTAAGAAAAATTGCAAATGATGTTAGAATTGATATAATAAATGAAGTATACAGTGCTAAATCTGGTCACCCAGGAGGAGCATTATCAATAGCAGATATATTAACGGTTTTATATTTTAATCAAATGAATGTAAATCCAGAGATGCCGGAATCTAATTTAAGAGACAGATTGGTGCTTTCGAAGGGGCATGCATCAGCTGCTTTATATGCGGTGCTTGCAGAAAGAGGATTTATTAATAAAGAAGATTTAAAAACTTTCAGGAAATTAGGTTCAAACTTACAAGGACATCCAGACATGGAAAAAGTTCCGGGAGTAGATATGTCTACTGGTTCATTGGGGCAAGGTTTGTCTATTGCAAATGGAATGGCTATTGCATCTAAAATGGATAATTTGGGTTGCAGAGTTTATTGCATTTTAGGAGACGGAGAAATTGAAGAGGGACAAATCTGGGAAGCTGCAATGACGTCTAATAAATATGAATTAGACAATTTATGTGTAATTTTAGACAATAATGGTTTGCAAATAGATGGAAAAGTTGAAGAAGTTAAAGCTTTGGACTGTTTGTATAGTAAATGGGAATCATTTGGTTTTAATGTTATTCCATGTGATGGGCATAATATTGAAATGTTGATAGATAGTTTCGAGAAAGCAAAACAGACTAAAGGACAGCCAAGTATAATAATTGCTAGAACTGTAAAAGGAAAAGGAGTACCATTCATGGAGAACAAAGCTGAATGGCATGGAAAAGCTCCAAATGATGAACAGTACGAAAGGGCGATGAAGGCTCTAAAATTAGAAGAAGAAAAAATAGAACATAATATTTCAGAGCTACCTGGAAAGGAGGATGCAATATGCTTTTAGATAAGAAAATTGCAACACGTCAAAGCTATGGAGAGGCTTTAGCAGAGCTAGGAGAAGAAAATAAAAATGTAGTTGTACTAGATGCAGATTTATCTGGAGCAACAAAAACATCAATTTTTGCAAAGGAATTCCCTGAACGATTTTTTGATATGGGAATTGCAGAGCAAGATATGATGGGAACTGGAGCAGGATTAAGTACTTTTGGAAAAATTCCATATGTTAGTACTTTTGCGGTGTTTGCAGCAGGAAGAGCTTATGATCAAATAAGAAATACAATAGCACACACAAATGCTAATGTAAAAATATGTGCTACACATGCTGGAATAACTGTTGGCGAAGATGGTGCAACACATCAAATGCTAGAAGATATAAGCATGATGAGAACTCTTCCAAACATGATAGTTATGAGCACATCTGATGATGTTCAAACTAAATGGGCAATAAAAGAAATTGCAAATGTAAATGGACCCGTGTATGTAAGATTATCGAGACTTGCAACACCAGTAATATATGATGAAGGATTTGTTAAGGAAAACAATATAAAGTTTGAAATTGGTAAGGCAATTCAAATTGGAGATGGAACAGATGCAAGCATAATAGCAACAGGTGTGACTGTTGTTGAGGCTTTAAAGGCACAGGAAGTATTAAAAGAAAAAGGCATAAATGTAAGAGTAATAGATGTTCATACTATAAAACCATTAGACAAAGAAATGATAATAAAGTGTGCCAAAGAGACAAAAAGAATAATTACAATAGAAGACCATAACATAATAGGAGGTCTTGGAACGGCTGTATGTGAGGTACTTTCAGAAAATTTCCCAGCAAAGGTAATAAGAATAGGAATAAATGATACATTTGGAGAATCTGGAAAAGCAGAAGAGCTTTTAAAAAAATACAATTTAAATAGTGAATATTTAGTAAAAATATTATCAAAATAATTGTGAATTTTTTGTGAATTTTATACTCTTGAATAAATGTGAATAATAAAGCAAATTGAGTGAAAAAATTACGCTCAAATTGCTATTTTTTTTGCCGAATACTCTTGCATTTAATGTAGTTTATTGTTATTATAAAGAAGAATAAATTATTATGATATAAGATGTCGAATATATGACAATCATTTTACTAAAGACAGAATTAAAAAATGACCTAAAATGGTCTAAGATAAATAAAACTATTAATTTCGCCCAAAAAGGGGCGTCCCTAATGGGCGAAAAGTTGCCGAGAAAGGGCGAAGAGAGGATTTTAAAATGATAGAGTTTAGGAATGTTTCTAAAGTATACGATACTGGCACAGAGGCTGTACACAATGCTAATTTTACTATTAATAAAGGAGATTTTGCATTCTTAGTTGGTAGTTCTGGTTCTGGTAAGTCTACTTTAATAAAGTTAATTTTGAAAGAGGAAGAGCCAACTTCTGGACACATTATTATTAATGGAAAAGATACTACTTTCTTAAAGCCTAAGAGAGTTCCATATTTAAGAAGAAGTATGGGTGTTGTTTTCCAAGATTTCAGACTTTTACCAGATAAAACTGTTTATGAGAATGTTGCTTTTGCAATGTATATTGTAAGGGCTACACCAAAACATATAAGAAGGCAAGTGCCAATGGTTCTTGCAATGGTAGGCCTTTCGGATAAAGTAAATGTATATCCAAATGAGTTATCTGGTGGTGAGCAACAAAGAGTTGCGCTTGCTAGAGCACTAGTAAACAATCCATCAATGTTAATCGCAGACGAGCCTACAGGAAACCTAGACCCAGATACAGCTTGGGATATTATGAGACTTTTAAATGAAATCAATTTAAGAGGTACTACTTTGGTTGTTGCAACACATGCAAAAGATATAGTAGATAAAATGAACAAAAGAGTTATTCGTATAGAAAACGGAAATATTATAAGTGATAAAAAAGGTGGGTATGACAGTGAAGCATAGTATATTTGGTTATTTATTAGGAGAAGGTTTTAGAAATGTATTTCACAATAAAAAATCATCGGGTGCGTCACTTGCAATTATGTGTGCCACTATGTTGATTTTTGGCTTATTTTTCATGATTATAGAAAACCTAAACAATGCAGTTGAAACATTGGAAACACAACAAGGAATTCAAGTTTTTATTCAAAAGACTGCAACAGATGCTCAAATGGAGCAAATTGGAGAACAAATACAAGCAATAGATGGAGTAAATAAGGTAACATTCGTGTCTAAAGAAGATGCACTAAATCAGACTAAGGAAAAATTAAAGGACAAGCAAGCTTTAATTGCTGGCTGGGATGAATCTAATCCATTTAAAGCCTCATATTTAGTAACACTAACGGACCTTAAATTAAGTTCTCAAGTACAAGATGAAATTAAAAAAATAGACAATATTGATAGTATACAAAGTAGAGACGAGACAATTAATGGCTTAGTTGCAATAGCAAATGGAGTAAGAATTGTTTCTGCTGTAATATTAACATTGCTAGTATTAATATCTATATTCATAATAGGAAACACAATAAAATTAACAGTACATGCAAGAAGAAAAGAAATATCAATTATGAAATATGTTGGAGCAACAGACAGCTTCATTAGATGGCCATTCGTAATTGAAGGTATAATAATTGGTATTGTTGCAGCATTACTTTCAATACTAGTTCTTGGAATTGCATATAGCTTAATTACAAATGCAGCAGCAAATTCAATAATAAGTACAATGGGAATAAAACTTCTATCATTTACAGATATGACAACATTATTAGTTATTGTGTATATGGTATTAGGAATTGGAATTGGTGCATTAGGAAGTTCTATTTCAATGAGAAAATATTTGCAGGTATAAAGGAGAAAAACTATGAAAAAAAGAATGTTATTAACTGTACTGTCAGCTTTAACAGTACTTATGCTAATATCATCAATAGTAGTAAAGTCATATGCATCTCTTACGGACGATAAGAGTGATGTGCAAAATAAAATAAATGAAGCGAAAAATGCGTTAAACGACATATCTGACGACAAAGATGAAGCAGAAACAGAATTGCAAAAAATTACCACACAAGTTACAGAAGCACAAAAGCAATTAGATACATTAGCAGCACAAATAGATGAACTAAATGATACAATAGATGAAAAACAAAAAGAGATTGAAGATGAAGAAGCAGAAATTGAAAAGACAGATAATCTATTAAAAGAGAGAATGGTTGCTTTATACGAAATTGGAGAAACTTCATATTTAGACGTACTGTTTAATTCGGAAAATATACTAGATTTCTTATCTAACTATTCGATGATACAACAAATTGTTGAAACTGACTCGGCTTTGATTGATGAATTGGAAGCCAAGAAGGAACAACTGCAAAAAGATAAAGATAATTTAGAAGAAGATAAGGCAAAAGTTATATCAGTAAAAGCAGATCAAGAAGTTAAAAGAGCTCAGCTATCTGCATTGCAAGAGAAAAAACAATCAGAAATTAATAAACTATCAGCTGATGAAAAGGCAAAACAAGCAGAGTTAGATGCCTATAATGCTAAGTTAAAAGAGATTGATGATGCAATCGCAGAGGCTTTGAGAAAAGCTCAAGAAGAAGAGAAAAAAAATAATGCAACAAATGGTGGAAATGGAAGTAGCTTTGATGGAACTTTTGCATGGCCATTAGATTATTCACCAAGAAGAGTAACTTCTAGAATGAAATACAGATGGGGCAGATGGCACAAGGGTATAGACATTGGAACAAATGCTGAAATAGGAAAAAGAGTTATAGCAGCAGCATCTGGAACAGTAATATATAGTGCATATCAAGCAGGTTCATCATCAAGTGCAGGTTATGGAAATTACTTGATTATTTATCATGGAAATGGATATTGCTCATTATATGCACACATGGATTCAAAAGCAGTAAGTACAGGGCAAAAAGTATCACAAGGACAATTAATTGGGTACTCTGGAAACACTGGTGGTGTTGCACCTCACTTACATTTTGAAATAAGAAAGGCAACGTCAATAGGAGACTTCTTCGGAAACAACTGGAAAGACCCATTAGATTATTTGCCAGGTGGATATACAATAGTAGATTAACAATAAATTAAATACATAAAAGGAGGGAACATTTATGAAGAAGAAAATACTAACACTAATTACCATTTGTTTAATTTTAGTGTGCTTCTCCATAAATGTTTTTTCTGCTAATGAGGTTTCACAAAATGAAATAATAGAAGGAGAAACCAATAGTGAAGCAACTAATAAGACTCTATTTGAACAGAAAACAGAGGTAGATAATAAATTAAATGAATCAAATACAAGGCTTGAATATGTACAAAGTGAGATTTCAGCTTCAATGCAGAAGGTGCAAGAACTAGATGATTCGATAAACGATTATCAAAATAAATATAATGAATTACAATCACAAATAGCATCATTAGAAGCAGAAATTTCTTCAACACAAAATGACTTAACAAAAACTGAACAAGAATATGTAAGAAAAGAAAATTTACTAAAAAAGAGAGTAGTAGCACTATATGAAGGTGGTGAAACTACTTATTTAGATGTATTGTTGTCATCTAAAAATTTATTCGATTTCTTATCTAATTATTATATGTTAGAACAAATTATAGAATTTGACAGTAACTTATTAAATGAATTAGATGAACAAAAACAGAACATAGAAGTAAAAAAAGCTGAACAAGAAAAGAAAAAAAAAGATTTAAGAGTTGCAAAGGCAAAACAAGGACAGATGCAAATATTAATGGAAAACCAGAAAACTTTGCAGGTAAGTTATGCATCAAAATTAAGTGAAGAAGAAAAGAATTTATATGAACAAATAGCACAATATAAAAAAGAGCAAGAAGATTTAGAAAATCAAATTCAAGCAGCTATAAATTGGAGTGGAGCCTTAGCAATACAATACAAAGGTGGAGTAATGTTATGGCCAATAGCAGTAGATGGAACATATATAACATCGCCATATGGCAATAGATTACATCCAATTCAAGGAGTGTATAGATACCATGATGGTATAGACATTGGAAATGCAGGATTTGGCGCACCAGTTGTAGCAGCAGCAGATGGAATTGTAACATATGCAGGTGTAATGAGTGGATATGGTAACTGTGTAATGATAAACCATGGAGATGGTATAGTAACTTTATATGGACACGGGCAAGAAATATATACAGAACTTGGTGCAACTGTAAAACAAGGAGATGTAATAATGGCTGTTGGTTCAACCGGAAATTCAACTGGTCCACACTTACACTTTGAAGTAAGAAAATTTGGGGTAGCAGTAGATCCAATTCCATATTTGCAGGGTGATAATGCAAATAATAATACAATTGAAAATGAGAATGTAAATAATAATCAGACTATTAATGATACTTAAGATGTTAGACTATTAATGTAAAAATTAAAAAATGTAATAAAATTAGTATTTATAAAGTATAATACAAATAGCCAATGTTTATTATAATTGGCTTAAGAAGAAAGGACATAAAAATGGAAGATAAAAGAATAAAAAGACAGAATATTTATAAAATTATTATGCTTGTTATTTTGACAGCAACTATTACGTTCATGCTAACAACGATGATAATGTATAATAAATTTGTAACATCTTATGGTAGTATAGGAATTAAAACAAATACAGACGGAACAAGCTCAATTAGTACTACTGACTTAGTAAAAACGTTAGAGACTTTTAAAACAATGATAAAGCAAAAGTACATTGGTGAAGTTGATGAAGAAAAAATGGTAGAAGGAGCAATAAAAGGCTTTGTTGAAGGATTAGGAGATCCATACACAGAATATTTACCTAAAGAAGAAATGACTGAGTTTACAGAAGAAACAAGTAGCCAATATGTTGGAATAGGTATATATTTAACAAATGATAAGACAACAAATACCATACTTGTTGTAGGTACTATGAATGGCTCACCAGCTATGGAGGCAGGAATGCAAGCAGGTGATATAATAGAAAAAGTAAATGATGTTGCTTATACAGGAGAAACAATGGATGATGCAATAAAAGTACTAAAAGGCGAAGAAGGAACATCAGCAAAAGTAACAGTTTTAAGAGATGGAAAAGAAATTGATTTAACTGTAACAAGAAAGAAAATTACAGTAGAGCATGTTTCTTCAAAAATGGTAGAAAACAATATCGCATATCTTCAAGTAGATTCATTTGATAGCGGTGTTGCAGAGTCATTCAAAAAACAAGTAACAGAGCTAGTTAATAAAGGTGCAAAGGGAATAATAATAGATTTAAGAAGCAACGGCGGAGGAATAGTTAGTGAAGCAACAGGAATTGCAGACTTATTCTTAAAGAAAGATGAGACAATTCTTATAACCAAATCAAAAATAGCAAATGAACAATTAACAGTATCTAAGAATGATGCAATTATAACAGATATTCCAGTAGTCATACTTGTAAATGAAGGTACAGCAAGTGCATCAGAAATATTAGCAGGAGCATTGAAAGACAAATATTCAAATACTACAATAGTAGGCATGCAAACATATGGAAAAGGTGTAATTCAGACACTATATAGTTTATCAGATGGAAGTGGTTTGAAAATAACAACAGAAGAATATTACACACCAAACCATAACAAAATAAATAAAGAGGGTATTACTCCAGATGTTGAAGTAGATTTAACGAAAAATGCAGAAGGAAAATACGAAACAGAATTTGATAAAGACGCACAAGTGAAAAAAGCTATAGAAACAATAAAAACAAAAATAAAATAATAAAAAATCAGCATTCAGAATATGGGTGCTGATTTTTGTTGCTTAATATGTCATTGCTCAGAAGGGAAAAATGTCGAAAACTTCTTATAAATCGATAAAACTAGTCAAATTTTGCTATTGGAAATTTATGGAATATGTAGTATGCTTGTATAAAACAAAAAACAGAACACAAAATTAATAATGTGTGCTAAAAAGGGGGAAAAAATATTGGAATGTATTTATGTGCCAAAGGACAAGCAATTAATATTAAAAATAGCAGAAGAGATTGACGAACACACAACAGAAAAATTAAGGAGGAAGATTGACAATGAAATTACGCGATTTTTGCCTAGAAAAGTTATATTTGATTTTAGTAACGTTGCTTTCATGGACAGTGCAGGAATAGGAATGTTGCTAGGAAGATACAAGGTTATTAAGATGCTTGGTGGACAGCTAGAACTTATGAATGTGAATAAGCAAGTTGAAAAAGTTTTTGAAATTAGTGGAATATTAAAGATTATACCATTAATAAAAAATAATGAAGAAAATGTTGGTTAGATGGAGGCTAAAATGGTAGGAATTTATGATAATGAAATGAAATTGGAGTTTGTAAGCAAATCTTCTAATGAAGCATTTGCACGTATAACAGTGGCTGCGTTTGCATCACAGCTTGACCCAACAATAGAAGAACTTGCAGACATAAAAACGGCTGTATCTGAAGCTGTAACAAACTCTATAATACATGGGTACGAAAATTCTGAAGGGATTGTTAAGGTAGAGTGTAAATTAAAAGATAATTGTGTAGAAATACAAATATCAGATTCGGGAAAAGGAATAGAAGATATCGAATTGGCTAAAAAGCCGTTATATACAACAAAGGCTAATTTGGAAAGGTCGGGAATGGGGTTCACAATAATGGAAAGCTTTATGGACGAGCTAAAAGTTGAATCTATTCCAGATATGGGAACAAAAGTAACTATGAGAAAATACATAATGACTGCTAGAGAAGATAAAAATGAAGTAGATGATATTGAAAAAGTTAGTAAATAGTATATAAAAAGAATGTGAACACAAGAATAAAGGAAGGTTTTAGAATGCTGGAAAGTACATATGAAAATATCATAAAGGCTCAGCAGGGAAACACAGAAGTGCTAGAAAGCCTCGTAAAAAACAATATGGGGCTTGTCTATAACATAGCAAAAAGGTTTGTAGGAAGAGGATATGAGATAGAAGATTTAAATCAAATTGGAGCAATGGGATTGGTTAAGTCTATAAAGAAATTTGACACAAATTACAATGTTCAGCTATCCACATATGCTGTTCCTTTTATAATAGGAGAAATAAAAAGATATATACGAGATGACGGACGAATAAAAGTAAGTAGAAGCATAAAAGAATTGGCTGTAAAAATAAATCAAATTCAAAAAGAAGCAATGGATAAGAATGGAGAAGAATTAAAGGTAGAGCAAATAGCGGAAATTTTAAAGGTATCAAAAGAAGAAATAGCATTAGCATTAGATGCAAACTCAGCAAGTGTGGTAACCTCGATTAATGAGCCGGTGTATAATGATAAATCTGGAAAAGAGCTTTGTATAGAAGATACAATTGCAAGTGATAAAGATGAAGAAAATAAAATTGCAGATAAACTTACAATAAAAAAATTAGTAGAAGAATTAAATAGTCAAGAACAAGAAATTGTAATGCTAAGATATTATAAAGGAAAAACACAGACAGAAGTGGCAAAAAAGCTCGGAATAAGCCAAGTTCAAGTATCTAGAATAGAAAAAAGAATATTATATTCTATGAAACAAAAATTGGTAATATAAATATTAGTAATTTGAATGGTTGTGAAAATGGTTGCAAAATAATTATAATTTTGCAACCAAGTTTGTGCCTATAAGAGAGGAATTCAATCAATTATGAGAAAATTGATATTAATTATAATGCTGATTATATTGGCTACATTTACAATACCAATTATATTTACAATTCGTTTTGGGGATGGAGAAAAAAACGTAAAAGAAACTGGAGAAACAGTAAAAAATATAGGAAACAATGAATTAAATGAAGAAAAAAAAGAAAATTTCGACCAAAATGGGGCGTCCTTAATGGGCGAAAATTATGAGTATAAGAGGTATGGTACAGTGAAGGTTTTGCATACCAAAGATAATAGTATAGAAGAAATGAAAATGGATGAGTACTTATTAGGAGTTGTTTCTGCTGAGATGCCGGCCGATTTTGAAGAAGAAGCGTTAAAGGCTCAAGCGGTTGTTGCAAGGACATATACAGTGTACAAAATTGAACATAACCAAAGTAAACATGGAGAAGCGGACATTTGCGATAATTCTGCGTGTTGTCAGGCTTGGATATCTAAAGATGATAGGATGGCTAGATGGGATGAAGATAAAAGAGAAAGTAATTGGGAGAAGATAGAAAAAGCTGTGAGTTCAACTGCTGGAAAAGTGGTTACTTATAATGGAGAGGTAATAGACGCATTTTTTCATTCTAATAGCGGTGGAAAGACGGAAGAGGTGTCTAATGTTTGGGGTGGTAGTGACCTACCATATTTACAAAGCGTGGAGACATCTGGAGAAGATGCTTACAGTCAATATCAATCAGAAGCTATATTTACAAAAGAAGAATTTGAAAAGAAGATAAAGGATAAATATCCGGAGTTTACAATAGATTATAATGATGAAAATTGCATAAAAGTGATAGAATACACACAAGGCGACAGAGTTAAAACAATAAAAATTGGCAACTTGGAACTATCTGGGGTTGAAGTTAGAAGTTTATTAGCACTAAGGTCTGCAAATTTTACAACGCAAATAAGTGAAAATGAAATAAAATTCACTGTAAAAGGTTATGGGCATGGTGTTGGAATGAGCCAAACTGGTGCAGATAGCATGGCAAAACAAGGAAGCAATTATGAAGAAATTATAAAGCATTATTATACAGGAGTGGAAATTACAAATTTGTAAAGAAACTAGATTATAGCTATGAAATGATATTGCCAAAGGATTGAAAATTGTAGCAAGAATTATAGTAAATAAAAAGTCTGCAAAGTATGAGCAAACTAATTTGAAAAGTAATTTACTTTTATATAGTAGTTACTAAAAAATGTATATATCTTGAAAATTTGGGAAAACTTATATTAATAAAAAATAAGGAGGAACCAAATGGATAGAAGAGGAAGAAGAGATGCAGATTCTAGAAAAGGTGTAAGTTTTTTAACATGGGGAGGTATAATTTTAATTGCAGTAGTTGCATTTATTGTAGCGTACGTGTTGTACAGTAATAACTTATCAACACAAGCAAAAAACATAAACAATACACAAAAAATATCATCTACAGATAATAATAGAATGAATATGATAGGAAACACAGAAGCGGCAAGTAGTTCTATTGGAAAAAGTGTAAATGAACTTGAAAATACAACAAAAAGTACTACAAATACAGAAAATACAAATAAAATGGCAGTAAATACAAGCAAAAATGAAGAAAATAAAAATTTAAATAATAAGAATGAAAATAATAAAAATGAAAAAGAAGAAAAACCAGATGCAACAAAAAATAATAATGTAAAAGAAAATACAGCAACCGAAAATGTAACAAATGTTGAACAAGTTGAGAAAACAAAAGACCCAACTTTTATAAATCCAGTAGATGGTGAAAAAATTAAAGATTATTCAAGTGATAATTTAGTATATTCAGTAACTTTAGATGAATGGACTACTCATTTAGGAATAGACTATAAATCAGAAAAGACAGATATAGTAAAAGCCTCAGCAGACGGAAAAATTAAATCAATAAAAAATGATCCAAGATATGGACTAACGGTTGTAATAGAACATGCAAATGGATTTGAGAGTGTTTATTCAAATTTGTTGACTGCAGAATTTATAACTGTTGGGGAAGAAGTAAAACAGGGGCAAACCATTGCAACAGTAGGAAATACTGCAAGATTTGAAATTGCAGATGAAACACACCTTCACTTCGAAATAAAACAAAACGGAGAAAATGTAGACCCTAATATATATTTAAAATAATAAAAAACAAATCATTTACAAATATGTAATGCACACAAAAACTTAAACTTTGTGTTTGCTTTAGTATTGGTAAATGGTTTATTTTTATATAAAACCATTATTATGTAACAAGTATTATAAAATTGCTAAATTTTTCTATTGAAAAAACAAAAATGTTACTATATAATTATAAAACGAAGAGATATATAGTAAATAGAAAAAATATTAACCGTAAAAGGAGTAACGATGGAATCAAAAGAAAAAGAACAAATAAACGCAAGAAAGAAAAATATGCGAATTTATTCTGTACATAGAATGCTAACATTCGATTTACTATTTTACTATGCAATAAAGTTTTTATTTTTAACACAAGTAAAAGGTTTTACTGCAAGTGATATAGTGGTAGTGAGTGCATTCTTGGGCTTATTTAAGGTGCTATTTCAAATACCAATAACAGTTGTAATCGATAAAATAGGAAATAGAAGAAGTTTGATTATAGCAGATTTATTTCAAGCAACATCTGTTACAGTAATAATGTTATCAAATTCTTTACCAGTGCTAATTATTGGTAACTTGTTTGGAGCGATAGCAGTTGCAATGAAAGACGTGGCAGAACCGGGGCTTTTAAATTCATCAATACCTGATGTAAAAGAAAAGAGCCAAATATATTCTAAAATTGATGGAAAATCTGTTGGAAACTTTTATTACATTTCTGCTTTTTCGGCAATAGTGTCGGGATTTTTGTTTGATATAAATGGCTATATACCAATGACAATATGTGTAATAATATTGTTAATATCAGCATTACTTGCGACTGGTTTTACAGAACTTATACCAGTACAGAAACAAGAAGACATTAAAAAATATTATAAGACATATTTTAGAGATTTAAAATTAGCATTTTCGTTCATATTTAATTCGAGTAGATTAAAAGCATTAATGCTATTTTCGGGAGTAATGTATGGAATTATAATGGTTATGAATACATACGAAATGGGACTTCTAGATGAAATGGGATTATCAGCATCTATAACAGGAATTATATATGCTATAATGCAAATAGTTGCTGGAATATCATCAAAACATCATGAAAAAATACATCAAAAATATAAAAATAAAACATTATCAATTGTTGGAGTTTCATATACGATTGCATGTTTAATGGCAGGAATTATTGCTGTTACAGGGTTACCATATTGGCTAATTATAGGAATAATTGTAGCAACATATGCAGTACGTTATTTATCAACAGGTTTTTATTATGTGTTAATAAAAAAATATATAACGAATTTCACAAATGGAGAGGTTGCAAACAAAGTGTACTCTGCACACAGTTTCGTAATAGGACTTGGAAACCTAATAATATGCGCATTTGGAGCTATTATTTCATCAAACTTTAGTGTAAAACATTCAATGATAATATTTGGAATAGTATTTTTTACAATTATGATTTTAATATTAAATTATATGAGAACAAGAGTTGGACTTGATCCAAATTCTTATAGAAAAAAAGATATAAATTACAAGGAATACATAGGATTAAAATAGGAGTTGGTATAATTATACTTTTGAAAAAAACACTTGACAGCCAGCCATAATACATATAAAATAGTATATGTAAAGTATAGCTAATATAAAAAATTATAGATAGATAATTAAATAAAATTTATATATTTAGAGAGAGTATTAGATATATATTTATGCACATTGAAAATTTAATAGAAAGAGGTGTTAGATTATGCAAATTGTAATTGATATCGCCATTTTTCTAGTCTCAGCAATCATTTTTACCTTTGTAGGTATGGCAATAAGAAAAAAAGTAGCAGAATCAAAATTAGGAAGTGCAGAGGAAGAGGCAAAAAAAATAATTAACCTTGCACAAAAAGAAGCCGAAAACAAAAAGAAGGAAGAAATTTTTAAGGCTAAAGAAGAGATCATGAACAGTAGAAAAGATCTTGACAACGAGATTAGAGAAAGAAGAAGCGAAGTACAACAACAAGAAAGAAGATTATTACAAAAAGAGGAAAATCTTGAAAACAAAATGGAGCACATTGAGAGAAAGGAACAAGAAATCGAAAACAAGAAGCAAGAGCTTGAAAATAAGAAACAAGAAATATCAAAAACTTTGGACAAGCAAATGCAAGAGCTTCAAAGAATTTCAGGATTATCTAAGGAAGAAGCAAAAAATCAATTACTTTCAGATATGGACAAGCAATTAACTTTAGAGAAAGCAAACTTAATAAAGGCTGCAGAAAATAAGGTTAAAGAAGAGTCTATAAAAAATGCAAGAGAAGTAATTGGATATGCTATTCAAAAATGTGCGGCAGACCATACAGCAGAAACAACTGTATCTATAGTTCCACTACCAAACGATGAAATGAAAGGTAGAATAATAGGAAGAGAAGGAAGAAATATCCGTACATTAGAGACTTTAACAGGAGTAGATTTAATAATTGATGATACACCAGAAGCAGTAGTAATATCTGGATTTGATGCATTAAGAAGAGAAATTGCAAGAATAGCTCTTGAAAAATTGATGGAAGATGGAAGAATCCACCCAGCAAAAATTGAAGAAATGGTTGAAAAGGCAAAAGAAGAAGTTGCTGAAACAATCAAGGAAGAAGGAGAAAGAGCTTGCATGGAAACAGGCGTAATTGGACTTCATCCAGACATCGTAAACTTGCTAGGAAAATTAAAATACAGAACAAGCTATGGACAAAATGTATTAAACCATTCAATAGAAGTTTCTAACTTGGCAAGAATTATGGCAGACGAATTAGGATTAGATCCAAAGCTTGCAAGAAGAGCAGGATTATTACATGATATTGGTAAGGCACTAGACCATGATGTAGAAGGAACTCACGTTCAAATTGGTGTAGATATTCTTAAAAAATACAAAGAAAATCCACTAGTAATAAATGCTGTAGAGGCACACCATGGAGATGTAGAACCACAAACAGTAGAAGCTGTTTTAGTTGCTGCAGCCGATGCAATATCTGCTTCAAGACCGGGAGCTAGAAGAGAAACACTTGAAAACTACATCAAGCGTTTAGAGAAGCTAGAATCAATTGCAGACTCATTCAAAGGAGTTGAAAAATCATTCGCAATTCAAGCTGGTCGTGAAGTTAGAATAGTTGTAAAACCAGAACAAATTTCAGATGCAGATATGACAATTCTTGCAAGAGATGTTGCTAAAAAAGTAGAAGAAGAAATGGAATATCCAGGACAAATAAAAGTAAACATCATAAGAGAAACAAGAGTTGTGGACTACGCAAAATAAATTTAAAAGACGAGGGAAACCTCGTCTTTTTTTGTTTTCTACAAAATGTAAAATTATTTATTAAAATTTAAAAAAATTATAGACTTTTAATGTAAAATAATGTAGAATTCTAAGTAAAAGGAATAGATAATTTATGAACGTAGAGAAAAACTTAATGAATCTTGGAATTGTTCAAACTAGAAAATTTGAATTTAAAGAAACAAATTTTGTTGCAAAAACTGTTGCTGAAAAGTTGGCAGACAATGTGCTAGAGCTTGGAAATTCTTATAATGAATTATATATGCGAATTTACAATTGCAATATGAGCTATGCAAATGTTGCATCTAAATTTGGAAATGTGGTATATTTTTATCCAAATAATACCTTGTATTTTGATGAGAAGTTTGATATTACAAAAATTGATGAAAAAGTAATTCAGGAATGTATACACTACTTGCAAAATTTTAAAAAGTTTGATGGAAGCCAGCAACGTATTGGAGTGTGCAATTTTGCTGAATTTAAAATATATTGTTTAGGCTTAAATGAGGCTGTTACACAATATATTGCATCAAAAGCAATTGGAGAAAAACCTCACAGAAAAAATAATGATAAAATTTCAATTTATACAATTAGCGATAAATATTATCCATACCTTACTAGTTTAGTAATACAATTATTATTCTTGGTGGGAGAGAAAAACTTTGTAAATAGTGCTATTTACGGAGCAGATACATTTGAAAATGATTTATACAATACATTTGAGGAAAATACTAATAAAATTTTAAATTATTTTGATGATATTTTAGATGAAAATAATAAAATTGACAGAAGTGAAGAAAAAATAATTGAACTATATTTAAAAACACAAAAAGATATGTGCACAACATACTTTGATAAAATTTTCAATAGAGTAAATACTTTGAAAGAAGTTGAAAATTATTCTCACAAATTAAATGAATATCAAAACATAATAGGAAAAATTATTGGGCAATCTCAAGAAAATGATGAACTTAATAAATACATAAAAAACATGGAAAGCAAAATGAATAGAAAATATGTTGATATATACGCAAAACAATCAAAACAATCTTTAATTGTGGTTTACCAAAGTAAAATACAAAAGATATTTAGAAAAGTAGTAAATTGGTTTGGTAGTAGGGCATAGAATATTATTATATGAGGAGTTATGCAGTAATAAAAAGTTGCTAGTAGTAGAGTTTAAAACTCATACTATTAGCGACTTTTTTCGTTTACGATGACTTTAAATTAATTGTATAAATTTATATAAATGTAAAACAAAAAATTTTACATAGTATTTTTAATTATGTGAAAAACTTTTGCTTGCATATGTTGCAAACAAATGAATATTTATTAAAAAAAGAATGTTAAAAAATTTAGTATAAAAACACTTAATGCAACACGCCAAGTTGTTTTCCAAGTTCTAACAAAAACATGCTTTACGATTGATAAATTATATTCTTTTTTTACAGTTAAAGCCAAACAATTTATGTTTGTATTTTCTTCAGAAGATGTATTTTCTTCTGGTAGTGAATTATCGTCAAGTGCTAAATTGCTATCTGATGCTGTAAAATCATTTGTAGCAGAGGCTGAAAATGTATTACTGTTATTAGAAAAAGTAGAATTATTAAACTCTAATTCATTATTAACCATATTTCATACCTCCTTTTAGATGCAAATTAGGTTCAAAAATTCATTTTAGCGAGAAAAATAGTTGTTATATTTGGAATGCGTATAGCTAAAAAATAATTTTTATCCTTTTGAATCTATTCTTTTGATTCTATATTTAAATTATAACATAGGGAGGACAAAAGTCAAGAAAAAATGACAAAGAAATTTAGAAAATGATAAAAAGCAACAATAAAATTGGAAAAAAAGAAAAAAATATGTATATAAATTATGGTAAATGTTACAAAATGGCAAAACGTGTAAAACATGCTAAAAATTAGGAAAATTTTACGCAAAATATATTGACTTAGGAGTGGATAGTGAGATATAATAATGGCGAAAAAATAAAAGAAAGGGATGTAAAAAAATGGAATTCAAAAGATTTGCAGCAGTATTAATGTTAGTAATAATGTTAATAGCAATCGCTAGCGTTCCAGTGCTAGCATCAACTAATGAAAAAGTAATTTTTAAGAATTCGGATAATGAATATTTAATTTATTATAAAGAATTCTACAAAAAAGAATTTCAATTTGCAATTAGCACAGACAAAAGTGCTAAAATAGCTGATTTGAATTTTACAAACTCTGCAACAGATCAGCCAAAAACAGAAGTAGGGACTCTAAATGTTGCGTATATAGACGAGAAATTATTTAAAGAAATATTTGGAGAAAATCAAAAAAGTCTAAAGGCATACATTTGGGTAAAAGATGCAGATGATAACGTAATAATTGCAGCAGATGAAGTTGATTTAGATGATGCACTAACAGACGAAATAATTACTTTAGTAGACACAACAACTAAAGTAAATGAAAAAACAGATAGAATAGAAATAGATACAACTAAACAACACGTAACACATCCAGAAGTAGAAGGAATAACAACAACCGTAACAACTGGAAAAATAGTAGTAAAAGAAAATGAAGGTTCAAAATACTATTATAGCTTAATTAAAGTATCTGACGAAAACAAAGACGCAGAAGAGATGTATAATTTAGCAGAAAAGATGGCTAAAGGTGATGAAACAGATACATATGAAAGATTATCTTTAGAAAAGAAGTTCTATGAGTTATATGAAAAATTAACACCAGCAAAAACTGAATGGACAGAAGTAGAAAATTCTGAAATATTACAACCAGACACAGCAAGAACAGGAGACAAATATATAGCATATATTAAAGAAGTAAATGGAGAAAAAAAAATTGTAGATGCAAAAATTCTTGTAAGCAAATATGATTACGAAGAAAAACGTATAAATGAAGAAGACAAGGTTGTAACAGAAACAGTTAAATTACCAGTAACATTTGATAGTGGAGCTATATTATTTACAATACTTGGAGTAATAATTATTGCACTTATAATAGTTGCAATTATAAGAAAAAAATCAGAGAAAAAAGATGAGAACAAATAGTTATGAAAAAAATCTATAATCTTATTATTGCCGTATTAATTGTAGCACTTATAGTAGTAATAGCAATGATTATACTTAGATATGGTGGTAATCATTTAAACGAAAAAGAGGTATCAGCTTCAATTGTGGAAATAGAAGAAAAATTAAATGAAGAAACTACGAATAAACCGGAAAGTTTGCCAGAGTTGAAATTTAAAGGGTATAAAATAGAAGGAATAATAGAAATTCCCAAAATAGGTATTAAATATCCTGTTATAGACCATACAAACGAAGAAACAATGAAGGTTTGTATAACTAAATTCTGGGGGCCTCAGGCAAATGAAATTGGTAACTACACAGTAGCAGGGCACAACAATAAAGATGGCACAATGTTTGGAAAAACAAAATACTTACAAATAGGAGACAAAATAAAATTAACAAATTTAAAAAACGAAACAGTAGAATATGAAATATTTAAAATATATTCTATAGACCCAGATGACGTAAGTTGTGTAGAAAGTGTGGAAAATAATACGCGAGAAATAACTTTAATAACGTGTACAAACGGGCATAAGAATAGATTAGTAACTAAGGCACGAGAAGTTTTATAATATAAAACATGGGGGTAAATAAATTGAAAGCGAGAATTAATTATAAGAGTAAGAAAACCATTATAATTATAAGCGTAGCACTAGTTCTATTAATAGCAGCAATTACAGGTACAGTAGCTTTTGTAAAAGGTAATAGAAACGCATCAGCTGCGGTAAATGTAGATAGTTCTTCATCATCACAAAATGGAGAAAATAATAATGTAACAAATGCTGGCTTACCAAATAATGGTGACCAAAATAATGGTGAAACAGTAAATGACAAAGAAAATTTGCCAAATGCTGGAAACAATGGAGATGATAGTAGTAACACAAATGGTGGAACTACTGGAGCTACAACAGGAAATGGTAGCACAAATGGAACATCAAACAGAAACAATGGCTCAAGCACAACAACCACAACAGGTGGAGCTAATGTTCCAAACCAAGATTATACACAAACAACAGTAATACCAGGAAGAGAAAATGTATTAGTTGAGCAAAACACAGAAATAGGTTGGAGCCCAATTAGTGTTGCAGCATACGCAGCAGCATCAAAATTAAAAGTACATAAACCAGACCTAGAATTACAAAAATACGCGTATTTAGATGGAGATTCTTTAGAAGAATTACCAGTAAATACAGCAGTACAAAAAGGTGAAACAATCACTTATGTTATAAAAATAACAAATAAAGGAAACGAAGATGCTAAAAACATCCGTACAATAGATGAAATACCAGAAGGAACAGAACTTGTTTCTATATCAGAAGGCGGAGCACTTAATAATGAAGGAAAAATAGCTTGGAAAAATGATATAAAAGCAGGAGAAACTGTAACAGTATCATTTAAGGCAAAAGTTACAGCAGACTCTGTAAATTTAATTAAAAATACTGCAAAAGTAAATGGAGAAGAAACACCAGAAACAAAAACTCCAGTAATAACAGCTACAAAAACAGCAAATGTTGTTACAACAATTGACAAGGAAGAAGTTTTAGAAGATAGAGATGCAAAAGTTGGAGAAACAATTAGATACACAATTACTGTAAAAAATACATCAGAAGTTGATGGAACAACAGTAATAACAGATAGTATTCCAGACGGTACAACATTAGTTGATGGAACAATAACAGAAAACGGAAAATTTGACAAAGAAAATAAAACAATTACATGGAACAATGTAGTTGTACCAGCAAACAACGAAATTTCTGTAAGCTTTGATGTTATTGTAAATGCAAAAACAATAGCAGGAGAAGATGTTAAATCTGTAAAAAATACTGCAACAGTTGGAAATATACCAACAGAAGAAGTAGAAACAAAAGTTGCAAATATTACAACTGTAAAAACAAGTGAAGGAATTCATGCAGACGGAACACCTGTAACAGAGGAAAATCCATTACATGAATTAGACAGAATAACATATACTTTAACAGCTACAAACAATGGAAATGGCAAGGGAACAGTAAAAATATCAGATACAGTTCCAAAAGGAACAACACTAGTAGCAGACAGTATAAAAATTGGAAATGACACTTACACAGAAAAAGAATTAAATGAAGGAATAGATGTTAATCTTGAAGCAGGAGAGAAAAAATCAATAACATTTATTGTAACAATAAATCCATTTAAAGATGAAAAAATAGTAGTAAGAAATGCAGATGCAAAACAAGATGAAAAAGAAGTACCTCCAACAGATGATGAGGTAATAAAAGAATATGTTTCAATAGATGTTAACAAAGAATTTGTTGATAAGGAAAATGTAGATGAATTACGTCCAACAGAAATTGTAGTTGCACTTTATAAAAATGCAGGAGATGCAACACATATTGATACAAGAACATTAAATGAGCAAAACAATTGGAAAGCTTCATTTACAAATCTTGATAAATATGATTTTGAAACACAAGAATTAATAAAATATGATGCAAAAGAATTAGACGTTGACAAAAATTACACAGCATCATATGAAAAAAATCAAGAAAAAAATAATATAACTTTGAAAATAACAAATACATTAAAATATGAAAGTGTATTAACAAATATTACAGCAAATAAAGTATGGAATGATAATGAAAACAAAGTTGGAGCACGTAAGAGTGTAACATTTGAATTATATGCAGACGGTGTTGCAACTGGAAAAACACAAACTGCAACAGCAGATGATTGGACGGTAGAATTTAAAAACGTTCAAAAATATAATAAAGATGGTAGTGAAATAAAATACACTGTTATTGAAACAACTCAAGTAGAACATTATAACAAACCAGCTTATAGCAATAATGGATTAACTGTAACAAATACAATAGATTACACTACATTTAAAACAAGTGTAGTAGCAACAAAAAAATGGATAGACCCAGAAAATGCAAAACGTCCAGAAGTTACAATTAATTTATATCAAAATGGAAGTGAAGATGTATATGCAACATACACATTAAAAAACGGTGAAACATTACATGAATTTACCAATCTTCCAAAATATGATGAAAATGGAAACGAATATTTATACACAGTAGAAGAAGCTGAAGTAGAAGGATATACTCCAGAATATAGTAATGATACTTTAACAATAACAAATGTAATCAATCAAGAGAACACGGTTACAATAAGTGGTAAAAAGACATGGATTGCTCCAGCAGGAACAACATATCCAACAATAACAATAAAGTTATACAAAAATGGTATTTTTGAAAATAAAGTTGAATTAACAAACGGAACAACAAACTATGAGTTTAATAATTTACCAAAATACAAAGTAGATGAAAATGGTCAATATGAATTAGACGAAAATGGTAATGTTCAATTAAATAAATATACTGTTGAGGAAGATGCAGTAGATGGATATACATCAGTAAAAGCTCAAAATGGTTTTGACTTTATAAATACAATTAATCAAGAAAAAATAACTATAAATGGAACAAAAACCTGGATAGACCCACAAGGAACTACTCACGACCCAATAACAATCAATTTACTAAGAGACGGTAAAAAGATTAATTCAACAACATTAGCAAATGGAACAACAAGCTATGAATTTAAAGACCTTGATAGATATGATTTAAGTGACGGACACGAATATGTATACAAAGTTGAAGAGATAAATGTAAAAGGTTACCAAACTTCATATGCAGGTGAATACAATGAACAAATAACAAACACAATTAACCAAGAGAAGTTATCTATAAACGGAACAAAAACATGGATAGATCCACAAGGAACTACTCACAACCCAATAACAATAAACTTATTAAGAGATGGTAAAAATGTTGATCATGTAACATTAGCAAATGGTACAACAACTTATAAATTTGAAAACTTAGACAAATTTGCACAAGATGGACATATTTACAAATATACAATTGTAGAGGAAGCTGTAGAAGGATATACTCCAACATATTCTGGCGAATATAATGAAAACATAACAAATACAATTAACCAAGATAATACTGTTAGTGTAACAGGTGTAAAAATATGGGTAGACCCACAAGGAACTACTCACAACCCAATAACAATAAACTTATTAAGAGACGGTAAGAATGTTGATCATGTAACATTAGCAAATGGAACAACAAATTATAAATTTGAAAATTTAGATAAATATGCACCAGATGGACACATTTATAAATACACTGTTTCAGAAGATGCTGTTGATGGATACCAAACAACATATGGTGAAAACACAATTACAAATACAATTAACCAAGAGAAGTTATCTATAAACGGAACAAAAACCTGGATAGACCCACAAGGAACTGAACACAAAGAAATAACAGTTAATTTATTAAGAGACAATGAAAAAGTTAATTCAGTAACATTAGCAAATGGAACAACAAACTATGAGTTTAAAGACCTAGATAAATATGCAACAGACGGACATATTTACAATTACAAGGTTGAAGAAGAAAATGTAAGTGGTTATACAACATCTTATGCTGGAGAGTACAATGAAAACATTACAAATACAATCAACCAAGAAAAAGTTTCAATAAATGGTGAGAAAAAATGGGTAGCACCTATAGGAACAAAATTCCCAACAATTACAATCAATTTGCTAAGAGATGGAGAAAAAATAGATTCAAAAGAATTAGTAAATGGAACAACATCATATTCATTTGAAAATTTAGATAGATATGATTTAATAAATGGTCACGAATATGAATATACAGTTTCAGAAGAAAAAGTTGAGGGATATACAACAAGTTATAGTGATGACAAAAAATCTACTATTACAAATACAATAGAACAAAAATATAAAACAATAAGTGGTACAAAAACATGGATTGCACCAGCTGGAACAATTTATCCAAATATTGAAATTACACTATATAGAAATGGTGAAGAGTACAAAACAATAAAACTTGAAAGTGGAAAAACAAGCTATGAATTTAAAGATTTAGAAACATATGCACCAGACGGAAGTGTATACAATTATAGTGTTGAAGAAACTAAATTATCAAATTATACATCTGAAAAAGCAGAAAATGGAGTTGACTTTATAAACACAATAAAACAAGAACAAGTTTCTGTACGTGGAAGCAAAACATGGGTAATACCAGCAGGAAAAATAGTGCCAACAATTACAATCAATTTATTAAGAGATGGCGAAAAAGTAAATTCCGTAGAATTAACAAATGGAACAACATCATATTCATTTGAAAATTTGGATAGATATGATTTAACAGATGGACACGAATATAAATATACTGTTTCAGAAGATACTGTAGAAGGTTATAAATCTGAACAAAATGAAAATAACTTTACAAATACAATAGAGCAAGATAACACAGTAATTGTTAGTGGAAACAAAACATGGGTTACTCCAGCAGGAACAACACATCCAACAGTAACAATTAATCTATTGAAAAATGGAGAACAATATAAAACAACAACAATAGCAAATGGAAATACAACATACGAATTTACAGGATTACCAAAATACAAAACAGATGCAAATGGAAATTTTGTATTAGATGTTAATGGTAATATTGAATTAAATGAGTATACTGTTGAAGAAGCTGAACTAAATGGATACACATCTGAAAAAGCAGCAAACGGAGTAGACTTTGTTAACACAATAGACCAAGAGCTAATTTCTATAAGTGGAGAAAAAACATGGGTTGACCCAGAAGGAACAACTCTAGTTCACCCTGAAATAACAATTAATTTAATAAAAAACGGAACCAAAGCAAGTACAATAAAATTAGCGAATGGAAATACAAAATATGAATTTACAGAATTACCAAAATACAAAACTGATGAAAATGGTAAATATGTATTAGATAGTAATGGAAATGTACAATTAAATAGATATACAATTGAAGAAGAAAATGTAAGAAATTACACAACTTCATATAATGGATATAATATTACAAACACATTTAATCAAGATATACAAGGAACAGTAGAAATAACAACAACTACAACATCACAAACATCGGTAAAAACACCATTAGATGTAGTATTTGTACTAGATATTTCTGGAAGTATGAATGATAATGATAAAGACAAAACAATGGTTGACTCTGTAAATACCGCAATTTCTACTATAATGAATGAAAATCCAGAAAGTAGGATAGGAGTAGTAGCATATAGTAGTACTTATAATAGCAGTTTAGCAAATGCTAATAATGCAACAACATTATTACCACTTGGAAAATATACTCCAAAAACTACAGGGAAATATTTAACATTACAAGAAGGTGTGCTTAGAGGCAATAACGAAACATATGATACAATAACAACAAATGTAAATGAAAAGAAAAATCAAACATTAAATGTTTATGGTGGAACATATACACAAGCTGGAATAAAAGAAGGAGCAGGTATATTAACATCAGCAAACACTAAATTTACAACAACAGTAAATGGAAAACAAAAAGAAATAACACGTACGCCAGTTATGATACTATTATCAGATGGAGATCCAACATATTATAATGAAAATTATACAACACTTTCTGGCAAAAAATATGGTAATGGTTCTGACACAACAGAAAATGAAGCTTATTATACAATAAAAACTGCAAACTATTACAAACAACAAATTACATCACACTATTATGGAACAACAGGAACAAAGTCTAAATTCTACACAATAGGATTAAACATGAGTGGAACATTATCAGAAACAATACTAAATCCAACTAGTGAAAATGTAAACAAATGCAATGATGAGGGATCTGAAGGCGGATATTTTACATGGAGAAATGTAAAAGGTAAGCTTTATGATAAAATTATTGCAGATGGTAGTGCTGGAAAATACAGCTATGCAGATCAATCTTATGTAGGTTCTATGACAACAAGTGACTTACAAAGTATATTTAACACCATAATAAATGACAACAGTACATCAACAGAAACAAGAGACATTACAGTAGAAGAATCTGATGCTAGAAGAGTTAACTTAGAAGGAATAGACACATCAAAAGAATTTACACTAACAATAGGAAGCCATTCATACAATTTTGCACAAGCACAAACAGCAGGATATGTAAAAGGAAATAATACAGATGGATACTATGTAGACATAAGTAATGTGGCAAAAGGCACAACAATTTCAATAAGTTACAACAAATAATAAATAAAAGAAGGCTAATAAGAATTGCATTAAGCAAGACTTATAAGTCTTCTTTTTTACAAAAGTGTTATAAAAATAATAAAAATGCTTGCAAAAATGTGATAAAAGCAAGAAAAATACTTGCAAAAGTGTAGTTTAATAATATAATTAATATACAAATAAATTTGATAGGAAAAAATTATGATTAATAAAATTGAATTACACAATATTTTTTCAAAATTACGAGAAGGAGACAATTCACAATTTGAATTATTGTATAAAAATTATAATCAACTTGTGTATAAAATTTCCTTTTCAATATTAAAAAATAAAGAATCAAGTGAAGATGTAACACAAAATGTATTTGCTAAAATATATAGCCTGCCAAAAGACAAATTGCCAACCTCAAAAGAAGCAACTTGGCTATATGCCGTTACAAAGAATGAAGCACTTACATTCCTAAGAAAAGAAAGAACGAATATTTCATTAGAGGAAGCATACAATATAGACACTGGAAAAGAATGTGATGAACTTCAAAATATTGTAGATACAGAAAAATATAATAAATTGATAAGTGGGTTATCGGTTAAAGAAAAAGAAGTTGTATCACTAAAAATACTTGGCGAGTTTTCATTTAAAGAAATAGCAAAAATTTTGAATGAACCAATTGGAACAGTTCAGTGGAGATATTACAAAGCATTAAATAGTTTGCAACTACTACTTGGAAATATTAGCATGTTATTTGCAACATTAGCACTCTATATCGGTTGCATGAAAAATAATAAAAATGAAATAGAAGTACCAGCTACAAACAATAATTTAAAATCAAACTCACAAGCACAGGGAAATAGCAACTTTCAAACATCAGAGGATTATAAAAATATAACAGAAAATAAAAATTCGCAAACATTAGAAAATGCTAAAGTGAATGTTGAAAAAGGTGAAAATTCGCAAACATCAGAAAATGCCAAAGTGAATATTGTAGAAATCCCGGCCAATAACGAAAAAACATATAATGGAACAAGTAATATATTACTATCTTTATCAAGCATATTTTTAGTACTAACGGTAATATTTGCAATAATTTGCATAAAACACCAACAAAATAGAAAGAACAAAACGTCTAAATAATACAAACAGCAAATATGCTGAAAATATTATAAAAAAGGAGATTTTGCGATGAAAAAGAAATTAGTACTAGCAATCACGATTTTAGTTATTATAATAGGAGGAATACTATTTACAGTAAAGCAACAAGTAAAAACATCAAAACAAAATGAGAAGAACAGTTCACCAAATTCGATAAATTCAGCTTCAAATAATTTAACAGATGGAGAAAACAATACAGGCAAAGAAAGCTCGACAGATAAATATGGTTACAAAAATTTATCAGAACTTCCTCAAGATTATACTTTAGAACAGGCAATCGAAGACAGATGTGTAGTAATTACATACAACAAAGTTTGGAATAAAGATAAATTAGACAGCTTTATAGAAAATACAGGAATAAATTCTAAAGATAGAAAAGAAGGCAAAATAAGAATTGCACAAACTACTGTTGAGGGAGATTTAGTTATAAAAGATTTAGAATATAAAATAAAAGACGAAACTTACAAACTTGGAAATGAAGATGTAAACAAAACAACATATATTCTAACAGAAGACAACACTAGAGATAAATTCTCGGCAGAAGCGGATAGAAAAATTACAGTAAATGAAGATATTCCAGGGGATGTTTATGGAATATATAAAAAGCAAAATGATGAAATGATACACGTTGTGTTAGGATTATATGCAATAATAGACTATGTAAATGAAGATGTACCAAGATATGAAAACATTGAAGTATGTGCATATAGAAAAATAATAGAAGACAGCGAAGCAACAATAATGGAAGAATAATTCACAATAATTTTAACAATCTGATAAAATGACAGAAAAATTAAGGAAATACATATTATAACAGAATTTATTTAAAATAAAGGAGAAAATCATTAAATATATAAGTTTTCTCCTTTTAATAATGACTTACATAGCATTTATGCTATGGACACTAATGTAATTATAAAGATACCCACCAAGATAAAATGTTAGAATTTTGCAAAGAACAAAAAACAACTAGAGAAATAATGTCGTATCTGGGATTAAAGGATAGAAGAAATTTTTATTTAAAGTATATGAAACCATTATTAATTAGTGAAAAATTGAAAATGACTATACCAGATAGACCAAATGCAAAAAATCAAAAATATATAAGAAAATAAAAAAAGCTTACATTATTGTTAAAGAGAAAAACAGAAACGTGAAACAAATTGCCAAAAGCAATAAAAGTGTTTCACTTTTTTTATGTTCATTAGGACAATTGAAAAAGTAATTTCTAGTTACCGAGTAAAGGCTATTTATGTTAATTATTGTCAAATGTAAAAAAAGGGTTGAAAAAATGCAAATGCATATGTATAATATAACTTGAAGGTCGAAAAAAGAACTAAAAAAATAGAAAATGACGAAAGAAAGAAGAAATATATGAGTGATATAGATAACAAAGAAGAAAAAAAAGCAAAAAAAGGCAACAAGGTAGTTAAAGGAATATTGATAGCTTTAATAATAATAATTTTACTTATAGGTGCTGCAGTTGGTTATGGGTACTGGTTTGTACAGAATAAAGTATCTAAAATACAACAAGTTGAGGTAGATAAAAACGAAATAGAAATAACTACAGGGGTTGAAGAGGAGCTTGCTGACTATAGAAATATTGCTATTCTTGGAATTGATAGTAGACAAGATTCATACAGTCTAGGAAATAGAAGCGATTGTATAGTAATTGCAAGTATAAACAACAAAACAAAAGAAGTTAGACTTGTATCAGTATATAGAGATACATATTTAGAATTGACTGGGAGAAGCTTAGACAAAGTAACTCATGCATATTCATATGGTGGACCAACTCTTGCTTTAAGTACTCTAAATACAAATTTAGATTTGGATATAACAGAATTTGTAACAGTAAATTTTGAAGCAGTAAAAGAAATTGTTAATGATCTTGGAGGAGTAACTATAACAGTAACAGATGCAGAGGCAACTCAAATTTCTGGCATTAATGAAGCAGGAACATATATGTTAAATGGAGACCAAGCTCTTGCATATTCTAGAATAAGAAAAATTGATACGGACTATAAGAGAACAGAAAGAATGAGAAATGTTATGACTGCATGTTTAGAAAAAGTAAAGCAAATGAGTGTGTCAGAACTAAATGCTATAGCAGATAAGGTATTACCAAGAATATATACAAATATAGATGCAAATGAAATAGTTTCTTTAATACCAACAGTTGCATCATACAAAATAACTGAAAGTAAAGGCTGGCCTCCAACAGTTGAAGGTAAAATTATAAATGGAGTTTGGTATGGAGTACCAGTAACACTTGAAAGTAGTGTAAAAGAACTACATAAGGAATTATTCGACGATGATGATTACACACCAAGCGAAAAGGTAAAAGAAATAAGTGAGAAAATAATAAACAAAACAGGGTGTGGAGAATAGAAAATTAAGAGGATGTTGAAAATGAAAAAAATCAAATTTGAAAGAAATAAGATAATACTAGCAATTATAGATATTTTAATAATTGCATTAGCTTGTATATTTTCTAAATTTTTATTATCAAACACATTTTATTTTAAAGTAGAAGAATGGAAACAAATTGGAATTACTATTGCATTATCTATTGTAATATACCAAATCTTTTTTAGAGTATTTAATTTATACAGAAGCATTACAAGATACGAAAATGGAAGAGATTATTTAATTTACATATTCGTATGTGCAATTTCTTGCATAACCACCTACATAATAAAAAACATATTTAAAATAGATACATTTACAACAAAAGAGTGCATTTTGTCGTGTGTACTAATAGCCGTTGGAACTGTTTCTTGTAGAGTTGTTATAAGAATGTTGCTAAATGAAACTTTGCCAGCAGAAAAAAAGAATGATGAACCAGTAATTGCAAAAAGATTACTTATAATAGGTGCTGGCAGATCTTCAAGAGATATTATTAAAGCTATTAGAGAAGGCTTAAAAAATACATATTATATAGTTGGACTAATTGATGATAATCCAGCAAAATGGAATTGCTCAATTTCTGGTGTTAAAATCTTAGGAAATAGAGATAAAATTCAAGAAGTATGCAAAAAATATAATGTTCAAGAAATATTTTTCTCAATTACAAATATTTCACCAGAGAATAAAAAAGAGTTATTGCATATTTGCCAAGAGACAAACGCAAAAATTAGAATATTACCATCTACAGAAGATATTATTAAAAATAAAAATGTATTAGAAAGTTTAAAAGAAGTTGAAATAGAAGATTTACTAGGAAGAGATCCAATTAAGCTTGATAACAATAATATAGAAAGTTTAATAAAAGGACATGCTATACTAGTAACTGGTGGAGGAGGTTCAATTGGTTCTGAGCTATGCAGACAAATTGCAACTTTTAATCCAGAATTGCTTATAATATTTGATATTTATGAAAATAACTTGTATAATATTGAACTAGAATTAAGAGCAAAATATCCAAACTTAAATATAAAAGGAATAATTGGAAGTGTAAGAGATAAGAAAAAACTAGAAGATGTTTTCTCAAAATACAGACCATATTTAGTATTCCATGCAGCAGCACATAAACACGTTCCATTAATGGAAGTTAGCCCATTAGAAGCAATAAAAAATAATGTTTTAGGAACACAAAATGTTGCAGATTGTGCAGATAAATTCGGAACAAAGAGATTTATCTTAATATCAACAGATAAGGCTGTAAACCCTACAAATATAATGGGTGCAAGTAAGAGAATGTGTGAAATGGTAATTCAAGCAAAAAATAAAACTAGCAAAACAGAATATGCAGCAGTTAGATTTGGAAACGTTTTAGGAAGCAATGGCTCAGTTGTTCCATTATTTAAGAAACAAATAAAAGAAGGCGGACCAGTTACAGTTACACACAAAGACATAACAAGATTTTTTATGACAATACCAGAAGCGGTTGGACTTGTGTTACAAGCCATGACTTATGCAAAAGGTGGAGAAGTATTTGTACTAGACATGGGAGAGCCTGTAAAAATATATGATTTAGCAGTAAGCTTAATAAAATTATCAGGACTTCAACCAGATATAGACATTCCAATAGAAATAACAGGACTTCGTCCAGGGGAAAAGCTATATGAAGAATTGCTAATGTCTGAAGAGGGCTTGGAACACACAAAACACAACAAAATATTTGTTGCAGAACCACTTGATATTCCAGCAGAAGAAGTAAATAAAAGAGTTGAAATGTTAAGAGAATTTGTACAAACAGAAAATCATACAATGGAAGAAATAAAGAAAGTAGTAAAAAAAGCTGTACCAACATTTGTTGAGGCAGAAGAAAAAAATAAAAAGATAATAAACTACAAACAAGAGCTTGAAGAAATAGAAGCAAGACAAATGCAAGAAAATGATGTAATGCCAAAAGAAGCTTAAATTCGTAGTAAAAAATAATATGTTGAAAAATAATTACAATTTTGACTTCAGCAAATATCATTCAAAACGCGGTTACATACACAAAATATGTGCATACCTTTAAACCTGTTTTCCTTGCCAAAATTTAATTCTTTTCCAACTAACATAATTTAGGAAAGGGTTGTGATTATTTATGAATAAAAAAATTTACTTAGCTTCACCACATATGTCTGATGAAGGATATGAACAAAAATACGTAAAAGAGGCATTTGATACAAACTGGATTGCTCCACTTGGAGAAAATGTAAACAAGTTTGAAGAAGAACTTGCAAGTTATGTTGGAACAAAATATGCAGCTGCATTATCAGCAGGAACAGCAGCAATACATATGGCTTTTAAAGCACTAGACGTAAAAGAAGGAGACATAGTATTTTGCTCAAGCTTAACATTCTCTGCAACAGCAAACCCAATAACATATCAAAATGCAACACCAGTATTCATAGACAGTGAACCAGAAACATGGAACATGGATCCTAAAGCATTAGAAAAAGCATTTGAAAAATATCCACATCCAAAGGCTGTAATAGTAGTTCATTTATACGGAACACCAGCAAAAATAGAAGAAATAAAAGCAATTTGCGATAAACATGGAGTACCATTAGTAGAAGATGCAGCAGAAAGCCTAGGATCAACATATAAGGGAAAAGAAACAGGAACATTTGGAAAATACGGAATTTATTCATTCAACGGAAATAAAATAATAACCACAAGTGGTGGCGGAATGTTAGTTTCAGAAGACGAAGAAAAAATTGCAAAAGTAAGATTTTGGTCAACACAATCAAGAGAAAAAGCACGCCATTACGAGCATAAAGAAATAGGCTATAACTACAGAATGAGCAATATAGTAGCCGGAATTGGAAGAGGCCAATTAAAAGTATTAGACTTAAGAATAAAACAAAAAACAGACATATACAACAGATACAAAGAAGCATTCAAGCAAATACCAGACATAGAAATGCAACCAACACCAGTAGACACAGTACCAAACCATTGGTTATCTGTAATAACATTAAAAGCAAATTCAAAAGTAAAACCACTAGACATAATGGAAGCATTAGAAAAAGAAAACATAGAAACAAGACCAGTATGGAAACCAATGCACATGCAACCAGTATTTGCAAAATGTGACTTCATAAAAGTTGCAGACAAGGCAGTATCAGAAGACTTATTTACAAGAGGAGTATGCTTGCCATCTGATACAAAAATGACAGAAGAAGAACAAAACAGAGTTATTAAAACCATAATAGACTTATGGAAATAATAGAAAAGGAAATGTTATGTACGCAAAATATATAAAGAGAATATTAGATTTTATATTAAGCTTAATAGCACTAATAGTTTTATCTCCAGTGTTGCTAGTAGTAGCAATACTGGTTAGAATAAAACTAGGAAGCCCAATAATATTCAAACAACAACGCCCTGGAAAAGACGAAAAAATATTTACACTATACAAATTTAGAACAATGACAGATAAAAAAGATGAAAACGGAGAGCTTTTGCCAAATGATCAAAGATTAACTAAATTTGGTGATTTTCTAAGAAAAACTAGCTTAGATGAATTACCTGAAATTTTTTTGATTTTAACTGGTAAGATGAGTTTTATAGGTCCAAGACCTTTGCATGTTGAATATCTACAATATTACAATGAAGAACAGCGAAAAAGGCATAATGTAAGGCCTGGACTAACAGGGTGGGCTCAAGTAAATGGAAGAAATAGCATAACATGGACAGAAAAGTTTAAGCTAGATGTATATTATGTTGAGAATGTTTCATTTTTGCTTGATTTGAAAATAATTTTTCTAACAATAAAGCAGGTAATATGCAGAAAGAACATATATTCTAAAGAAGGTAAATTTGTTGAAAGGTTCAATGGGAAGAATTGATGGAAAGTGTTAATTTAAGAAAGTTTAACGAAAATGATATTGAAAAAAAGATTAAATGGATTAATGATCCTAAAAACAATGAATTTTTACATTATAATATTCCATTGAATTATGAAAATACGTTAAATTGGTATATAAAAAATCAGAATAATCCTAAGAGAAAAGATATGATAATTGAGTATAATGGAATTGCTGTTGGTGTGATTGGAATTATAAATATTGATAAGAAAAAAGGCGAATACTATATTACACTTGGAGAAAACGAATATAAGAGAAAAGGAATTTCGAGAAAAGCAACAGATATGATTCTTAAATATGCTTTTGAACAATGGAACTTAGAAAAAGTATGGTTGTGTGTTGATGAAAAAAATATTGCTGCAAGGAATTTATATGAAAAGTGTGGATTTCAGTTAGAAGGATTTTTAAGGAAAGATATTTTTTTTAAAGGTGAAATGATAAATAGATGTATGTATGGAATAATTAGAGAGGATTGGAAAGATAATGAATATATTAATAACTAGTGCTGGTACAAGAAATAAAGTTATACAATATTTTAAAGAAAATTTTAATGGAATTGGCAATGTTATTGCAACAGATATGAGCGATATTGCTCCTGCGATATATGATGCTGATAAATTTTTTTTAACACCTAAAATAGATGACGAAAATTATATTGATAAGTTAATAGAAATATGTAAAAAAGAAAAGGTTAGTGCAGTATTTTCATTAATTGATACGGAATTATCTTTGATTGCTAAAAATAAAGATAGATTTTTAGAGATTGGGGTTATACCAATAGTATCAAAATATGAGGTAGTAGAATTAGCTTTTGATAAATATGAAATGTATAAATATTTAATCAGTAATGGATTTAAAACAGCAAAAACATATATTAATAAAGAAGATTTTTATCAAGATTTAGAAAAGAAGATTATAGATTTCCCTGTATTTGTTAAACCTGTGAAAGGGAGTGCAAGTTTAAATATCTCAAAAGTTACATGTAAAAAGGAACTTGACTTATTATTTGAATTGTATGACGACTTGATAATACAAGAATTTTTGAATGGACAAGAAATAGGTGCGGATGTATACGTAGATCCAATATCAAAAAAAGTCGTATCTATATTTACTAAAGAAAAGATAAAAATGAGAGCTGGGGAAACAGATAAGGCAAGATCTTTTAAAGATGATAAATTATTTAGTTTAATTATCTCATTAGTTGAAAAAATAGGGTATGAATATATGATTGATATAGATATTTTCAAAATTGGAGATGAGTATTACTTCTCTGAAATTAATCCTAGATTTGGAGGAGGATATCCACACGCATATGAGGCTGGAGTAAATTTTCCTAAAATGATAATAAATTCATTAAATCATATTGAAAACAAGAAAAAAATAGGAGAGTATGAAGAGAATATTTATATGATGAAATACAATGAAATAAAAATAATAAGTAAGAGGTAAAAAAATGGCAATTAATCTAAGAAATATAGTTTTTTGGATGCTGGATTTTTTAACTGGAAATAAAGTTAAAAAAAATTATAATGAAATTAATAGAATTATATCAAATGGGGAATCGAATGACAAGCAATTAAAAAATATACTAAAATACGCTAAAGATAATACCAGTTTTTATGCAAAAGGTAATTATGAAGAACTAAAAGATTTTCCTGTTGTTAATAAATCGGTTTTAAAACGTGAATATAATAATATTATTGTTGAGAGGTTAGATGATAAAAAAATTCACTGGACGTGTACTAGTGGATCTACTGGGACACCACTTAAGATACCACAAAATGAAGAAAAAAGAAATAGAACGAAAGCTGATTTGATTTTTTTTAATAAAAAAATTGGTTGGGAATTAGGAGATAGATACATTTTTATTCGTTCATGGGTTAATTTATATAAAATGTCTAAATTGAGAATATATGCACAAAATTTTATATTAGTAGATACAAATAAATTTGACAATGCAGCTATGGAAGAATTAAGAAATTTATTAAAGAAAGATAAAAAAATAAAGTGTATTCTTGGATATGCTTCTGCTTTGAAAAATTTTGTTAATTTCTTAGAAAAAAAAGGTGATAATTCATCTATGTTCAATATAAAAGTTATTGTGACTGCTTCAGATGAATTAACAGCTGAGACAAAAGTAAAATTGAAAAAAATGTTTAAATGTAAAGTTGTTAACAGAATATCGAATGAAGAACATGGACTTTTAGCAATGAATTTTGATGGAGATGATTTCTTTACCTTGAATACAGCTAGTTACTATTTTGAATTATTGAAAATAGATTCAGATGAACCAGCCAAATTGGGTGAAATCGGAAGATTAGTTATTACGGATTTATATAATAAAAAATTTCCATTAATACGATATGATATTGGAGATTTAGCTGTTGGTATGTCTTATGACAATAATGGAAGTATTAACAAATTAAAATCTTTTGAGGGACGTGGAAGTGAAATTTTGATTAACTCGAATGGAATTCCTATAACTTGTGTTTCTTTATCAACTCATTTATGTAGTATTCCAGGGATAATAAAATACCAATTAAATGTATTCAAGAACAGAAAAGTTTTATATATTGTTGTCGACAATACTATTTTTAATAGTGATATGTTAGAGCAGAATTTGGTTAATGTTTTTGGAATAAATGATAAAGTTGAATATCAAATAGTTGAAAATATTTCAATTGAAAAGAATGGTAAATATAAACCAATAAAATTTCATGAGGAGGAGTTAGTGTGAAAAAAGTGTTATTTGTTGCCTCTGTTGCAGGACATATTAAAAACTTTCATACGCCATACTTAAAACTATTTAAAGATAAGGGATACACAACTTATGTTGCAGCAAATTGGACATTAAAAGAAAATGAAAAAATAGATTTTTGTGATAATTTTATACAGTTACCAATAGAAAGGAAGCCATTTTCACTAAAAAATATTAAGGCAATTTTTAAATTAAAAAAATTGTTGAAAGTAGAAAAGTTTGATATAATTCATTGCCATACTCCAATGGGAAGTGTAGTTGCAAGATTAGCAGCTAAAGAGGCAAGAAAAAATGGAACACGAGTAATATATACAGCACACGGATATCATTTCTATAAAGGTGCACCTTTGATAAATTGGTTGTTATATTATCCAGTTGAAAAATGGTTGGCTAAATATACAGATACTCAAATTACGATAACACAAGAAGATTTTGATTTGGCAAAGAAAAAGTTTAAAATTAAAGATTTAAACCTTGTACATGGAGTTGGACTAGATGAAGAAAAGTTTAACATATTAATTTCAGACGAGGAAAAAGAAAATTTAAAACAAGAGTTAAAAATAGATGATAAATCTGTTGTGTGTACTTACGTTGCTGAATTAAATAAAAATAAAAATCAACAATTATTGATAAAGGCAATAAAAAGATTAAAAGATGATAACAATAATGTGACGTTGCTTTTAGTTGGAAAAGGTAGATATGAACCAAAATTGTTGAAATTAATAAAAAAAATGAATCTTGAAGAAAATGTGAAATTATTAGGTTATAGAAGTGATATTGTAAAAATATTATCAATAACTGATATATATTTAGCATCAAGTTTAAGAGAAGGACTACCAGTAAATGTGATGGAAGCAATGTACATGGGGCTTCCAATAATTGCAGTGGATAATAGAGGACATAGAGAATTAGTACAACATAATGAAAATGGATTTATTGTTGAACAAAATAGTGCTATGGAAAACAATATGAGTAATTATCTAAATTTATTGGTAAATGATAAGCATTTGAGAGAAAAGTTTGGAAATGATTCAAAAGGAAAAGTAAGAGAATATACATTAAACAATGTTATTAATAGTATGAATAAAATTTATTTTTAATTGCTGGAGGGTAAAATCAATGAGTGATAATCCAATTAGAGTTCTACAAATAATACGAAGTATGAACCAAGGTGGAGCTGAAAATTTTATTATGAATGTATATCGTAATATTAATAAAAACAAAATTCAATTTGACTTTTTGGTTTATAAAGAAGGTTTTTTTGATGATGAAATCAAAAAAATGGGTGGAAAAATTTTTTATGGAAAGTATATTACAGAAATTGGACAACGAAAATATTGTAAAGATCTTCTAGAATTTTATAAGGAACATCCTGAATATCAAATTGTACATTCACATCTTGACCAGGTGAGTGGAATTATTTTGGAAGTAGCAAAAAAAGCACGGAGTAAAGGTTAGAATTGCACATAGTCATAATACTCAAAATGCTAATTCCATTTTAGGGAAAATATATAAAAGATACTTGCAAAATAAAATTAATAAAAATGCAAATCGTTATTTTGCATGCGGACAGGATGCTGCAAAATGGCTATTCAGAAAAAAAGCTAATAATGCAGTGATTATACCAAATGGAATAGACTTAAATAAATTTAAATTTGATGAAAAAGCAAGGAATAATATAAGAAATGAACTAAAAATTGAGGAACAGGCTGTTTGTATACGGACATGTTGGTAGATTTTCAAAGCAAAAAAACCATAAATTTATAATAGAAATATTTAAAAAATACAAGGACATGAATAATAATTCTAAATTAATATTAGTGGGTGATGGTAAATTAAAAACAAAAATTGAAAAACAAATAAAAAAAATGAATTTAGAAAATGATGTTATATTAACAGGTAATAGAGCCGACAGTGAAAGAATATATAGTGCTTTTGATATATTATTGTTTCCTTCTTTGTTTGAAGGTATGAGTTTGGTTATGCTCGAAGCGCAAGCAGAAGGATTACCTATTCTTTGTTCTAATACTATTGATAGAGATACTAATATTACAGATACAATAGAGTTTATGGATTTAAATCAAAAACCAGAAGAATGGGCAGAGAAAATTAATAAGATTAAAGAAATAAGAAATTTGAATAATAACAGAATTTTAAGACAAACAGACTATAATATAGAAACTTTATCCAAAAAATTAGAAAATATATATTTAAGAGAGGCTAGATGCAAAGATGAAAACGATTACAATTGTAACCCCAACTTATAATAGAGGAGAAAAATTAAAAAATGCATATAAATCTTTAACAAAGCAAACAGTATACGATTTTGAATGGCTTGTTATAGATGACGGAAGTAATGATAATACAGAGAATATTGTAAAAACTTTTAAAAAACAATCCTTATTTAATATAAAATATATAAAACAAGAAAACGGAGGAAAACATACTGCACTTAATAAAGCATTTCAAATAACAAACACAGAGCTATTTGTGATATTAGATAGTGATGATTGCCTTACGGAAAATGCAATAGAGGAAATAATTAAAATACACAGAAAATATTTAGAAAATGAAAAAATTGCTGCATATGTTTTTCAAAGGGGAAAGATGAATGAAAAAAATAAAAAAATAACACAAGAATTTAAAAATGATGAATTCATAGATAACTATAATACATACATAATTAATAATGGAGTTAAAGGTGATAAAGCGGAGGTATTTAGAACTAGCATTCTAAAAAAATATAAATTTCCAGAGTTTAAAGGAGAAAAGTTTCTAGGAGAGGGAGTTCTATGGAGCAAGATATCACATGATTATGATATGGTTTTTTGCAATAAAGTCATATATCTTTGTGAATATTTGGAAAATGGATTAACAAAAAGTGGAAGAAAATTAAGGATGAAAAATCCTAATGGTGGAAAATATCATGCAGAAGAGTATTTAGATAAAAGATATAAATTTAAAGTAAGGCTAAAAAATGCAATATTATTTTTAATTTATAGTAAAGTGTTACAAGAGAACTTTATTAAAATATTAAAAAATAGAAAAGAGAAAATGCTATTATTAGTAGCTAAAATACCGAGTGAAATTATATATTATATATGGAAATGAAAGAAAATGAGGGGCTAAAATGATTAGAGTATTACAGGTAATTGGTGGAATGAATGCAGGTGGAATGGAAACAATGCTAATGAATTATTATAGAAATATTCGTAATAATGAAATTCAATTTGATTTTTTAATATCTGCGGAAAAAAAATGTTTTTATGAAGATGAAATTAATGCTTTAGGTGGAAGAATATATAGAGTAACAGCAAGAAGAAAAAATATATTAAAAAATCGAAAAGAAATAAGAGACTTCTTTAAAAATAATAAATATGATATTGTAGAATTTCACCAGGGAATTACATATTATTATCCTTTAAAAGTGGCAAAAAAGTGTGGTGTTAAAGTAAGAATTATACATAATCATGGAATAGATAGAAAATTTCTGAAAAAATTTAAGATATATAACGAATTATATGCTAAAAAGAGAATAAATGGATTAGCGACTAATTTCTTTTCTTGCTCTAAAGAAGTAAATGAACAACTATTTACAAAGAAAACTTTAAAAAGAAACAAAGTAAATATAATAAATAATGCTATTGATATCGAAAAATATAAGTATAATGAGGAAAGCAGAAAAAAAATTAGACAAGAGTTAAATATTGATGAAAAAACAAAAGTATATGGACATATAGGAACATTTACTTATCCTAAAAATCATAATTTTCTAATAGATACTTTTGAACAATTATTAGCAATAGAAAAAAATAGTTGCTTAATTTTAGTAGGAGAAGGACCGTTAAAAAATGAAATAAAAAAAAGAATACAAGAAAAAAAAATGGAAGATAAAGTAATCTTTTTAGAGAGAAGAAATGATATTAATGAAATTTTATCTGCAATTGATATTTTTTTATTTCCATCAATTTTTGAAGGTATTCCTTTGACGCTGATTGAGGCACAAGCTAATGGATTACCTATAATAATGTCGAATAACATTTCGAATGAAGTATTAATAAATAGCAACTGTTATAAAGTTTCTTTAGAAGCTACAAAAAAATGGATAGATAAGATATTATTAATAAAACTAGAGAGCCAAGAGGAAAGAATTAATAAAAATTATATGATGCAACAGTCAAAATATAATATAAAACAAGAATCTATAAAGCTAGCAAATATATATTTGAACTTAGCTAAAGATTAAATAGAAAGGGAAAAAAATGATTTTCATAACTACTATAATGTTTTTCATATACCCAATACTGACATTTCCAATTATAATATTAGGGGCTTTAAGAGATAGAAAATATAGAAATATTTATATGATATTTTTGGCATTTGATATTGCTTTAATATCTTTAAACCTAGATCCTAAAAAATATGGACTGGATTTAAATGTTTATTTTTCGATAATGGATAATATTAAAAATATAAGCTGGAATACATTTTTTGAAATTTATGTTAACCAAAAGGAAATATTAACTAATTTACTTTTTTATGTGTTTGCGTCTATCGGAAATTATAATTTATGGACATTTTTTGTGACTTTTTTTTGTTATTCGTCCTTGTTTTATATAGTATCTGATTATGCAGGAATAAAGAAAATAAATAATAAGCAGTTTATTTTGGTAGTTGGTATTTGTATTCTATTTTATAATAATATTTCTGCAATTACAGGATTAAGAAATAGCTTGGCCATAAATATATTTACTTTGGCATTATATTTCGAGTATTTTAGAAAAAAGAAAAATATCGTATACAAAATATTATATTTAATTCCATGCACAATACATATGAGTATGATTATTGGAATTATTATACGTCTTATTATCCCATTTTATAAGGGGAAAAATAAAAAATATATATTAATTGCTTTGATTGTATATGCAATTTCTCCAACAATGATTATAAATTTTGCAAGCAAATTAGGTAATACAGCAATGTTTTCAGATATATACGAAAAGACAAATACTTATATAGGAGAAAGTAGAAATAATATACTAAATAATATGTATGTGTTAATTAAAACAATTACATTTGCTAATCTGTTTATTATATTTGAGAAAAATTATAAATACAATAATGATAAAATAAAAGATGTAACTGAGTTAATTTGCTTTTTCACTTTTTTATCATTTAATTATGTTGTAATAAGAGACAGATGGTTTGATGTATGTATAATATTATTAACATTAACTTTTATAAATAGTATTGAAAAAATGGGAAAAATCAATATAATAAACAAAACAATATTAATAATGTCTATGCTTTTTATGATTATACAACAATACAGTACTCTTAAAAAGATTGACTATGCAGATATTATAAAAAATACATATAATCAAACTTTAATACAGAGTTTTAGAGAGAGGAATAACTAATGGATACGTGTATTTCAAAAGGGAAAAGTACTAAAATAAAATATATAGCAGTAATTATGATGATTATATTACATTTATTTCAAAGCCCAGCAAGAGAATATGTATCACTTATGAAAATTAACGGTTGCCCAATTGAGAACATAATTATTAAATTTTGTAGTTTATGTGTTGGAATATTTGTTTTTTTATCTGGATATGGAATGGCAAAAAAATACAATGAGGGGGTAACTTACAAAACTATTTTAAAAAAAATAGTAAAGTTTTATATTAATTATTGGCTTATATTTTTATTATTTATTCCTATAGGAATTGCAATGGGAATAATAAAATTTGATTTAAAAAGAATTGTACTTAACTTTTTGGCAATTGAGAGTAATTATAACTATGAATGGTGGTTTGTAGCTTTATATGTACAACTATTACTTATATTTCCAATATTAAATAAATTCTTAAATATAGTAAAAGTAAAGCAAAAAAATTTTTGGGTATATATTATTTCTTTAATCATATCTATTGCTGCAAAAGGGATATATAAGATTTATATTGAAAATACTTTAATAAGATTTTTTTTACCTATTTTTATATATCAATTTGTGTTTATCAATGGCATAATCATTGCAAAGAATGGAATATTTAACATAATACAGAAGAAAATTGCATTAAATAACAAAATGAAAATGAAGTTATTTTTATTAATGCTATCGTTTATTATGACTATAATGGGATGTATACCAATACTAGGTAAAATAATAAATCCTATATTAACACCAGTATGGATATATTTTTTAGCACAGATTATTAGAGAACCTAAGAGTGTAAAAATATATAAAAGCAGTACAAATGTATGGCTTATACATACTTTCTTTACTACATATTATTTTCCAGATGTTATATGGAACGTTAAATATTCTGTACTAATTGTAATATGGACAGTTATTTTAACGACATTTATCAGTATGATATTAGATAGAATTTTAGAACAAATTAACAGAGCTTTAAATATATAAGAATGTAATTAGTTGACAAGTTGAAAAGGAGCGATTATATAGATGATAAAAATAAGTATTATTGTACCAATTTATAATTCGGAAAATACGCTAAAAAAATGCTTAGATAGCATAATAATGCAATCTTATACTAATACAGAAATAATTTTGGTGAATGATGGCTCGAATGATCAATCTTTAAATATAATTAAAAAATATGAAAAAAAAGATAAAAGAATATTAGTACTTAATCAAGAAAACCAAGGAGTTAGTGTGGCAAGAAATCGAGGAATAGAAAGTGCTACAGGTGATTATATCACTTTTATAGATTCGGATGATTTTATAGATTTAGATCTAATAAAAAATACAGTAGACATAATAAAAAGAAATAATTGTGATGTGGTAAGAAATAATTATAAATTAGTATATAAAGATTATAATAAAAAATTAACTAATAATGAAATTATAAAAGAAACAATAATTTGTAAAAAAGAGGAAAAAGCTTCTCTGATAAAAAAACTATTACTTGGAAAAATACAAAGTTATGTATGGTTACTTACAATAAATAGGAAAATATTAATGGAAAAGAATATAAGATTTGACGAAAATATATTTTATATGGAAGATATTGTGTTTTTTATGAAAATAATATTTTCAGTAAAAGATATTTATTTTGTGAAAAAAGAAAATTATTATTATTTTCAAGATCATAAAGATAGTTTAACAAAAAATAAGAATAAATATAGAAACAATATTTATAATATTTTAAAAGTAAGTGAAAAACTGGAAAATATGTTTTTGGAAGAAATGAAAGACAGAAATGAATATATAGGAACAATGAATGCGGTATATTTAAATGCAATAATAGGATATTTAAAAACTACTGTAAGACAAGATGAGAATTATTCAGAAATATTGGATGTAATAAAGAAAATTAGAGAAAACGATATAATAAAAAAAATGATTAAAAATAAAAAAACTGGAGATATTTCGGTTAGATATAGAATTTATATATTGTTATTTCAATATAGGATGTACGATTTTTTAATTATGGTTTTTAAAATCGAAGGTATAATAGATAAATTATATAGAAAAAGGAGTAATATAATATGAGTAAGACTAAAATTGCATTTTTCATAAATTTTCTAAAAATTGGAGGAATTGAAAGAGCATTACTTAATTTGGTAAAGATTTTGCCAAAAGATGAATTTGATATTACTGTTTATGTTGGAATTAAGGAAGGAAGTTTACTAGAAGAAACAAAGAAATATGCAAAAGTAATAGAAATACCTCAGTTTGAAGAAAAAATTGTATATGATTTTAAAGAAACCCTAAAGAAGTATATAAAGAAATTAAAAATAATTAAAGCGGTAAAACTAATACTACAAAAAATCAAGATAAAACTTGAACATAAAGAAACAAATTTTATGGCATTGGAGTTACCAAAACTAAATGAAAAGTTTGATGTTGCAGTTGCGTATCAAGTGCCTATTTCGGCAATTACACTATACGTTTCAAACAATGTTGTTGCAGACAAGAAGATTCTTTGGTCTCATTGTGATATGAAATCAGTAAAAAAAGAAACTATAAAATGTTATGAAAAATATTTTGAAAACTTTGATTACATTATATCAGTATCGGAAGATACTAATGACCACATTAAAGAGCTTGTACCTAGATTCGAAAAAAAATGTATATACATAGATAATGTTATTGATGTAAATGGCATAAAAGAATGGTCTAAAATTAACCAGAATGAAATAAATAAAAAAGACAATACAATAAATATTTTAACAGTTGCAAGATTGGCAAAAGGAAAAGGATATGATCTAGCAATAGAGGTAACTAAAAAGTTGATATGTAATGACTATAACGTAAAATGGTTTGCGGTTGGAGATGGAGAAGAAAGAAATAAATTAGAAAAAATGATAAAAACATATAACTTAGAGAAAAATTTTATAATGTTAGGAGAAAAAGACAATCCATATCCTTATATAAAGAGCTGCGATATATATGTGCAACCATCAGAATATGAAGGAGCATGTACAGCGACTATAGAAGCTAAAATTCTAGAGAAACCAATTGTTACGACCAAGACTTCTGGCATTTCCAAGAATTTTAAAGATAAAAAAACAGCAATTATTACAAACTATAATGTTAATGATATATATAATGCGATAGTATTATTAATGGACACAAGTGAGAGAGAAAAATTAGTTGAAAACATAAAAAAAGATAGATACATTCAAAATAATAGAATTTATGACATTCTAAAAAGAGAACATGGAGATAACAATGAGAGTAATTAATTCAATAAAAAATGTTAGTGTTGCAATGATATCTTATCGGAATATCTATGCTTATAGGAATAGTGACTCAATCAGTTTTAGTAAGATACCTAGGAATAGAGTATAATGGTCTCAATGGACTTTTCTCTAATATTGTTTCTATGCTTTCTGTTGCAGAACTTGGAATTGGCTCTGCTGTGGTATTTCATTTATATGCACCTATTGCAAAAGGAGAAAAGGAAAAAATAAAATCATTAATGCTCTTTTACAAGAAAGCATATAGAATTATTGCTCTGATTATAGCTCTAGTTGGCATAACAATTATGCCATTTATAAATAATATAGTCGGAAAAACAAGTGTAAAGGAAAACATACATATTATATATTTTTTATTTTTATTAGATACAGTTTTTTCATATTTATTAACATATAAAAGATCTATGTTGTATGCCGATCAAAAAAATTACATTATAAATATTATACATATTTTATATACAATTTTGTTAAATGCTATACAAATATTTTTTATAGTAACGACTAGAAATTATATTATATGTTTGCTTACTAAAATAATATTCAGAATTTTAGAAAATATAATTATTACAATAATTGTAAATAAACAGTATCCATATATTCTTGAAAAAGACGCTCAAAAATTGGATAATAACATTTTTAAAGACATAATGAAAAAAGTAAAAGCTTTAATTTATCATAAAATTGGTGGATATATAGTGGATGGAACCGATAATATTATTATTTCATATTTCTTAGGAATATCTATTGTGGGCTTGTATACAAATTATAGAATAATAATAAATGCATTGTCTTCAATTATATCACAGGTGTTTAATGCTTTAACAGCAAGTGTTGGAAACTTATTAGTTGAAGAAAAAGGAAAAAAAATATATGATACTTATAAAAAACTTTCTTTGATGAACTATTTCATATATTTTATAGGCTCATCTATAATGTATTGTACAATAACTTTAATGGTGCAAATTATTTATGGAGAGATTTATGCAATAGATAAATTTACAGTTTTTATAATTATTGTATGCTTTTATATACAGGGAATGAAAAAAAATATGCAATTATTTAAAGAAGCTGCGTGCATTTTCTATGAGGATAGATTTATTCCACTAATAGAGGCAATAGTAAATATTATTACATCGATTTTTCTTGCTAAATTTATGGGACTAGCTGGAGTTTTTATAGGAACAATAATTAGCAGTCTAGTAGTGTACTTATACAGTTATCCTAAATATGTGTATGCAACAATATTAAAGCGAGGAAAAAAAGAATATGTTTATGAACAAATAAATTATTTTTTTATATTTATGATAACTATACTTATACTGAATGTCATTATTTCATTTATAAAAATAGAAAATATATATCTAAATTTGGTTACTAATGTATTAGTATCAATGGTAGTTTCAATAACTATATTTGTTATTTTATACCATAAAACAGACTCTTTTAGATATTATTGCAATTTCGTAAAATCAATTCTAAAAAAGATAAAGAAAAAATAAATATTAAAGGATGAATTTATTATGAAAAAAACAAAAAAAATTATGTTTTGTACTGTTATTGTTTGCTTAGTGATATTATTTATGACCTTGTATTCAAGAAAATTGTTAAATACTGAATATATACTAATAAAGTTATATGGAAATCCAATAGGTGAGGATGGAACAATAAATAATGAATATTTTGGAATAAAATGTGGTGAAAACAATATAAATGCTAAAATTAATTTAAATGGAATTAATAAAGCAATTGAATATGCAAGTAATAAAGAGATAACAGAGATTAAATTAAAAAAAGGTAAATACCTAATTGATAGCCAAAAAGATGAAGAAAAATATCATTATCAAGAAAAAGGAATAATGCTAAAAACTAATGTGAAACTAAATCTTAATGGTTCAACTATTAAACATATATCAAATAATAGGAATTCATATACTTTAATAAGTATCTTAAATGTTGAAAATGCTTCAATCTTTAATGGAACACTTGAAGGAGACAGAGATGACCATATATTTGAAAATCCATCTCAACAATATGGTCATGGAATTGATTTAGCTGGAGGAAAAACAATAGAAATTTATAATTTGGAAGTAAAAAATATGATTGGAGATGGAATATATATCACTAATTTTAATAATGAGAAAAAGGAAAAAGGAGAAGCTCAAAATATTAAAATATTTAATTGTAATATATATAATTGCAGAAGACAGGGAATAACAATTATTAATGGTGAAAATATCGAAATATATCAAAATGAGATACATAATATAGAAGGAACAGCCCCTCAATCATGCATTGATTTAGAAACAGGCAATAAAGAATATACTATAAAAAATATTAAGATTTATGAAAATAAATTATACTCTGCAAAGAGCAATAATGCTATTATTGCAAGTAAAAATACTTATCAGTTAGACATTGTTAACAATCAAATTGAAGGAAAAATAAGAACTTATAATGCAGAAAATGAAATAAATATCCTTAACAATTATATAAAGAATGGAGGGATAGTAGGAGTACTAAGTGAGGAAAACATTAATATAGAAAATTATTATGTGAAAAAAATCAAAATAGAGGGAAATGAATTGGACAATTCATATATAAACTTAGGAAGATTAAATAATGCAAAAATTTTCGATAATAAAATAAAAAATGGCTATATTGAAGTTGCGAATATGAATTCTGCAATATTTAATAATAAACTAACGAATGATGATACTAACATTAAATATGGGTGTATTATAAAAAGAGATGATAATGAAAATACTAAAAAATATAATGTGTATTTAATTGATAATGAATATTACGGAAAATTAGAAGAAAATGTAAAAAATAATGGAAATGACAACATTATTATTAATTATGATAAAAATAAAATGTTAGAATATATAGAGCTATTTGAAAACTTATAGAATTTTTATTACATTTCTATTACAGTTATTGACCTTTTTCTCCCTTTTTTATATAATTTACATGAGATAATGTAGAATTATGTGAGAAAGGGATTTTCTTATGCAAAGAAAAATAAAAAGATTAATATTGTTAACTTTTTCTTTTATTGTTTTTTTATTTAGCATTAATTCTTTTGCAAATACAGACAAAGATGTAACAAGTTACTTTGAGGATGAAAATCTAAAAAATGCTATTTTAGAAATAATAAAAAAAGTTGAAAATGATGATACGAAAAACAGTATATTATTATCTGATATAGATAAAATTACATCTGATTCACTTGCTAGTGGAAAACAATTAAATCTAGCAGGAAAAAATATAAAAAGTTTAAATGGACTTGAACTTTTTGAGAATAAGAATATTGAGTGGATTTATCTTGATTGGAATGAAATTGAAGATTTAAGTGTACTTAATAATTTTACAAGCTTAACAAAGGTTAGTGCAAGTAGCAATAATATATCAAATACAGCATTTGTAAATAAATTGAGTCATCTACAAAATTTAAACTTGAGCAATAATAAAATAAATGGAATTGGAGATATAACATATTTAACTAAACTAAAATATTTGTATTTGGATAATAATCAAATTGAAGATCTAACAGGAATATCTAGATTAACAAAATTAGTGGATTTGTCTATCTCTGGGAATAAGATTATTAACTGTGATGAGATAACTAAAATTGAGTCATTAGAAAGTCTAGATATTAGCAGAAATAAGATTAGTACAATAGCAAACATTAAAACAAATAATTCAGTAAAAAAAGTGAATTTGAATTATAATGAATTAACAAGTTTAAATGGAATACAAAATTTAAAAAACATAGAAATCTTGAGTGCAAGCAATAATAAAATTGACAATATAGAGAATATTGATGGCTTAAGTGAGCTATATAATTTAAATTTGAATAAAAATGAAATTCAGGATATATCAGTTTTTAATAATAATAGTAGTATTAAATATTTGTATTTGGATGCAAACCATATTATAGATACATCACCAATAGATACACTTACAAATTTACTTAAAGTTACGATATATAATCAAATTTATAATTTAAATATAACTGAAAAATTAGAAACAGAAGATGTAAAAATAGTATTTACTTCAATTTTCAAAGAGTTGCAAAATAAAGATAGTAAGATTTACGTGGATGATGTGAGCTTTCAAATGGAACCGGGCATAACATATGAAATAGCAAATGATATGAGTTTTATGATTGTAAAATTAACAGCGTTAGAACAGCAAGATTTGGCTTTTACAATGAAAGATTCAGATTATAATTATATAACATTAAATATACACTATGAGCCTATAACTGAACCAGAAGAGCCAGAAAAGATTAGTGATGTTTACACTGTAAAAGATGACAAAATAAATAATGTTATAACAAATACAACAATGGAAAAATTTATACAGAATTTAAATACTAGTCAAGTAAATATTTATAGAAATGGTATGCAAATTGAAAAGAATACACTGATTGGAACAGGAGATATACTAATTACAAATCAAAAAAATTATAGAATAATTGTAAAGGCAGATCCATCAGGAGATGGAAAAACCAATATTATGGATTTAATGAAAGTAAAGAAACATGTAATTGGAAGTTCAAACTTAAGTGATTTGCAATTCTTAGCTTCGGATTTAAATGAAGATGGATATATAAATATTATGGATATAATGAAATTTGTAAAAATAATTACACAACAAAAGTAAAGGAGAAAATGAAAATGAAAAAATTATTAATTTGTTTTTTTAGTATTATTCTAATTTTGAGTTCTGCAATAATAAGCTATGCTGACAGTTTGTCGTGTTCTGTTGGAATTGTTTGTAATAGTACAAAAATTAGTAAAAATACAAAAAAAATAGAAATACAAGTGAATTTAGATTCATACAATGGAGATGGAATTCTTGGTTATGAAGGAAAAATTGAATATGATAACAATGTTTTTGAAAGTGCAACAATTAAACAAGCTGAAAATTGGGAGGCGGTTTCATACGAAACTCAAACAGGAAAGTTCGTTTCAACTACTACAAATGCTAAAGCGGGAAATGTTGCAACAATAGTATTGAAAGTGAAAGAAGGAGTAACTGCTAATACAACGGATGTTGTTATAACAAATTTGACTTTTTCTGATGGCGAGTCTACAATAATGTTAAATAAAACAATTACATTTTCAATTGAACAAAACACAGAAGATAATGGTGGTAATAATTCTGGAAATAATGACAATAATAAAGATGAAAAAGATAATAACAAAAACGATAATAAAAATGATGAGAAAAATAACGGAAATGATAACAATAATAAAAATGACAATAAAAGACCAAGCAATACAGATGATGAAAATAATCCTAACAATAATAAGAAAGAAAACACAATTATTGTGACGCCAGTCGATAAAGAAAAGGCTGATAGTTCAACAGCTATAAGTAAAATTCCACAAACAGGAGAATTTTCTATTCCAGTAGCTATATTGATTATAGGAATAATTGGAGTTATATGTTATATAAAATATCGTTCGATACAAATTAAATAAAAAAATTATCAAAAAATGTTGAAATTTATTTTATTTAATGATATATTATAAAAAAATTAGGAGGAATTTAAAATGAAACTTAACAAAACAATGTTAATAGTTGCTTTAATAGCAATGGTATTAGTAGCATTAACAACAGTAGTAAATGCTGCAGCAAATGATGATTTATATTCTTATATGGAAGGAGTATCAGTAACAGTAGGTGGCAAAACATACAAAGCAAATGAGAGCCAATTACTAGCTTTAAAACAATACTTAAACTCACATGAATTAACAAATGAGCAAGTATCTGTTGTTAAAACAAATGTTGCTGAAATAGTAAAAACAGTTGAAAGTCAAAATACAGCTGATGTATCAAAGTTTTCTTCAGATGCTATAAACAAAATAAGTGCAAATATAGATAAAATTGAAGCAGCTACAAATGTTAAAATTAACTACATTTCTGCTGACAACACACTTCAAATAAAGGATGCTAATGGAACATCTTTAATTGAAGCAAAAGTTGGACAAAGTACAAACTTAGTACAAACAGGAACATCATATGTTCCATATATAGTAGTTTCTGGAATAGCATTAATTGCCGTTGCTGTACTAGTTGCAAAAAAAGTAACATCAAAATAATATGAAAAAAATAAAGAATATATTAGGAGCAACTATTAATAATATAATAGTTGCTTTTATATTTATTGTTATTATATGTGTTGCTATTAGGCTTTCTATTGGTGACCAGCTTATGCAGGCAATTGCACTAATTAATTTGGTGTCAGTAAGCGATAAGAACAATAATACGGAAAACGAAGCTATTAAGATTGACTTAGAAAATAAAAATTTGACTCATTACCCAGCATGGGGTGAAAAGTATGGAACTTTATCTATTGATTCTATTAATGTTAAATTGGGACTTTATTATGGAGATTCTCTTTCAATATTAAGGAAAGGTGTAGGACAATCTGTGTCTTATTTTCCAGGTGAAGGTGGCTCTATAATTTGCATGGCGCATGATACTGGTGGATTTTTAAAGTATTTGTATACGGTTAATGTGGGAGATAAAATAAAAATAAAAACTGACTATGGAAATTTTACATATGAAATTTATGAAACAAAAATAGTTGACCAATCAGACACAAGTGCCGTATATCTACAGGAAGATGAAGAAATACTAATGTTATATACATGTTATCCTTCAAACAGTATAGGGCATGCGACTCACAGATTTGTAACATATTCAAAATTAATAGAAGGAGACATATTTTAATGGTAAAAAATATAATATCGTACATACTATCATTTATAATGGTTGCATTAATTATAGCAATTGTGGCTGTTTCTTTTTTACAAAATAAAGTCCTAAATGAGGATTATTGGAAAATGCAAATGGAACAAAATAATTATTATGAAAAACTAGAAGATACTGTAAATGACGGTTTTGAAAATTATATAATGCAATCTGGAATGGATAGCAGTGTGTTTGAAGGGATATATGATTTAGATAAAGTAAAAGAGGATACAAATTCTATAGTTCATGCAATATTGAATAATGAAGAATTTAAAATTGATACAAGTACTATAAGAGAAAAATTGGATAATAATATAAGAAAATATATTAAAGATAACAAGGTTTTGGTAAATAAGACTACTGAGAATCAAATTCAAAATTTTGAAAATGCAATAATTAACTCATATTTAAATTCAGTTTCGTATTCAAATTCAATAGTTAAGACAGTTTCAAGTATTACTGGGAAAGTAAAAGATGTAATACCTAAAATATTTATAATGGTAGTAATACTATTAATTGTAAACATAGTTGCATTAATTATCTTAAATATAAAGAATATAAGAAATGTTCTAAAATTTATTGCAATTATAGCGTTTACCATTGCAGGGTTAAGTATATTAGGAATAATACTTGAAAAACATTTTTTAGGAATACAAAGTTTAACTGTTTTAAATGAAAATATATCTGCAATAGTTCAAATTTTTGTAAAAGAAATTTATAGAGTTTTATATACTTCAACTGCAAGTGGGACAGTATTAGGATTGTTATTTTCTATACTTTGCAGTAACGGGAGTAAAAATATTGCAAAATAAGTCGAAAAACTATTGAAACTATTCGTTATTTTTTATATAATATTTTAGACAGAATTAATTCAAAAGAAAAAACAAAAAAAGGAAAAAGGAGTATATATGGAAGAGCTAGATTTAAGCCAAATGATTTCTTTGTTTTGGCATAGAAAAGTACAAATAATATTAATTGTATTAATATTCATGGTAATAGGAGTAGCATATACAGCATGTTTTGTTACACCAAAATATACATCATCAACAACACTTGTTTTGGCAGCTGGAAAGGATTCAACACTACCAACATCCATTACAACTACAGATGTAAATTTAAACTCAAAACTTATTTCTACTTACAGAGAAATTGCAACTAGTGATAAAGTTGTTAGAAAGGTTATTAATAATCTTGGACTGGATATATCTGACCAGGCCCTTAAAAATAGTATTACTGTAAAAGTTGTAGCAGATTCAGAAGTTATTAAAATTTCTGTTACTAATAGAAATTCAGAGATGGCTGCGAAAATTGCAAATGAACTTGCTAATGTATTCACAGAACAAGTAAAAGAAATTTATAATATAGATAACGTGCATGTAGTGGATACTGCTGAGAAAAGTGATACTCCATCAAATATAAATCATACTAAAGATGTGATAATATTTGTATGTATAGGTATTGTTGTTTCTGTAGTATATGTATTAATAGATAATATGCTAGATACAACTGTTAAAACAACTGAAGATATAGAAAAGATTTGTAGAGTACCTGTTCTTGCTTCAATACCTTTTGATAATTCTGAAAGCAGAAAGGGAGGTAGAAAATAATGAAAAAAGAGTTAATAACTTTTAGAAATCCAAAGTCTCCTATATCAGAAACTTTTAGAACTTTGAGAACAAATATTCAATTTATGAATGTAAATAAAAGAATGAAAACATTGCTTATAACTTCAACTTTACCAGGAGAAGGCAAGAGTTGGGTTGCCTCAAATTTAGCAATTACATTTGCGCAAGCTGGAAAGCAAGTTATTTTAATAGATGCAGATATGAGAAAAGGTAGACAATATTCTATATTTGGAGTAGCTCCTAGACCAGGACTTGCTAATTATCTAGCTGAAAATGATAAAAACGCAGAATTATCTGACATGGAAAAGTATGTACAGAGGACTGAAATTGAAGGTTTATATGTTATTTCTGCAGGAAATGTCCCACCCAATCCATCAGAACTTCTTATAACACCACAAATGCAAAGTTTATTAGAAAAACTTTCATCACAATGTGATATTGTAATAGTTGATGCACCACCTTGTGAACTTGTAACTGATGCCGCAATTTTATCTAGAATTGTTGATTCTACTATTGTTGTAACAGCACACAAGTTTACTAAAAAAGCAAATTTGCAAAAAACAATTAAAAGCATAAAGAATGTTGGTGGAAGAATAGCAGGTGTTGTTTTAAACAAGGTACCAATAGATGCCAAAAAATATGAAAAATCTTATTACTATGGCTCGCAGTTAACAACTACAAGAGGAAAACGTGAAGCTGGATGTGCTGTTTCTAAAAAAGACTTCTTTGAAGAAGAACATAAAAAGCCAGTTGAAGATAAGGTTAAAATAGAAAAAGAAGTTGTGAAAAATGAAAAAACAGAAGAGCCTAAGCAAAATGAAAAAGTTGAAAATGATATGCCTGATAAGACACAAGAGATTTTAAGACAAGTAAATGAATATTTGCAACAAGAAAGAAATAATTTAAATGATACCAAAAGAGACAACTAAATTGGTGAAATGAGAAAGGAATTTATAAAATCATGATTGATTTTCACTCTCATATAATTCCAGCAATTGACGATGGTGCACGAGAACTAAAGGAAGCTTTAGAAATGCTTGAAGAAGCAAGTAGTGCCGGTTTTGATGGAGTTATATCTACATCACATTATATGGAAAATTATTATGAGGTAAGCCAAGCTGATAGAAAAGCTTGGCTAAATGGTCTTCAATACGGATTAGAAGAAAAAAAGATTGGTCTTAGTTTGTATTTAGGAAGTGAAATTTATTTTACTGATAAAATAATAAGCTTAATAAAAGAAGCCAAAGCTTCAACAATAAATGGTTCAAGATATGTGTTATTTGAGTTTCCTATGAATGCTAAGCCAATTAATATTGAGGATTTTGTGTATTCAATTCTTTCTGCAAATTACGTTCCAGTTCTTGCACATCCAGAAAGATATACATTTACACAAGAAGAGCCGGAAATTATATATCAATTAGCAAATCAAGGTGTGTTAATGCAGTCTAATTATGGAAGCATAATAGGGCAATATGGGAAGAAAGCACAGGTAATAGTTGAAAAAATGTTAGAAAATAATTTAGTACATTTTTTAGGATCTGATGTGCATAGGCCTAATTCAATATATACCAAAATTGAGCCAGCTATACATAAAATAAAAGCTATTGTTGGCCAAAGTGAGTTTGATAAAATTTCTCATTTTAATGCAATGAATGTAATTAGGAATGAAAAAGTTGAGGTTGAAGAACCAGAACCGATTAAATTAACGTTAGCAGATAAAATGAGAATGAGTTTAAAATAGAAAGGAAAATAACATTGAGAGTTTTAGCAATTGGAGATTTAGTTGGAGAGAATGGAGTAAAGAAATTAAAAGAAACTTTACCTAAAATAAGAGAACAAGAAAAGATTGATTTTGTAATAGTAAATGCAGAAAATTCGGCTGGTGGAATGGGAATTACAACTAAAATATTTAATGAGTTAAAAGAAATGAAGGTTGATGCAATTACAATGGGAAACCATACTTGGGGCAAAAAGGATATATTCTCTTTTGCTGATGACCCTAAACTTTTGCGCCCTGCAAACTATGCACCAAATGTTCCAGGACACGGATATGGAATTTTTGATTGTAAAGGCAAAAAAATATGTGTTGTAAATTTAATTGGTAGAACAGATATGAATGTATTATCTGAGAATCCATTTTTGAAGATGAATGATGTTTTAAATGCTGTAAAAGGAAAGGCTGATATTATAATTTTGGACTTTCATGCAGAAGCAACAGCCGAAAAAATTGCAATGGGATACTATTTAGATGGCAGAATAACGGCTATGTTTGGAACACATACACATGTTCAAACAGCAGATGAAACAATATTAGAAAAAGGAACAGGATACATAACAGATATAGGAATGACTGGACCAAAGAAATCTGTAATAGGAATGGATGTATCGGCATCTTTAAAGAGATTTGAAACAACGCTTCCAGAAAAATACAAACTGGCAGATGGTAACTGCATGCTAAATGGTTGCATTTTCGAGATAAATGACGAAAGCTGTCGAGTTGAGAAAATTATGAGAGTTGTAAGAAAATAAATGACGAAAAATGCAAAAATAACACGATGAAAACTGTAAAAAAATACCAAAAATATATAGACAATTACTCCGAAATATTATATAAATATAACTGTACTTAAACATACAAAAAAATAAAATATTAGGAGGATAAAAATGGAAGTTTTAAAAATCTCATCAAAATCAAATCCAAATTCAGTAGCAGGTGCTATAGCAGGGTTGGTAAAGGAATCTAACAAGGCAGAGATGCAAGCAATTGGTGCAGGTGCATTAAACCAAGCCGTGAAAGCAGTAGCTATTGCAAGAGGGTTCGTTGCTCCAGCAGGTGTCGATTTAATATGTATACCAGCATTTGCAGAAGTGGAAGTAGAAGGCGAAGAAAGAACTGGTATAAAGCTTATTGTAGAGTCTAGAAAATAGAGTATTTTTAAGTTGATAAATAATAGGGCATGGATAATAAACATGTCCTTTTTGTGTGCTTTTTATATATGAAATTATTTTATTAAAAATAATTCCATTAAGAAAAAATAATACAATAAAAGTATTGAAATTGGCATTATTTTAATGTATTATTAGCATGGAGAAAGGATTACGAATAATGAAAGTTAGTAGTATATTTAAGTATATTTTTATAATATTTGCAGTTGGAATTATAGCATATGCAGGTTACAGAATTTATAATAATCAAAATAAAGAAGAAGAAAATAATCAAGATTCTACCACTGTGGTTGAAGAAAATATTATTCGAGATTTGCGTATGGGAATTACAAATTACGATACTATGAATCCATTAATTACTCAAAATAAAGACATTATTAATATTGATACTCTTATTTATGAACCACTTTTTAATTTGACAAAAGATTATCAATTGGAGCCTTGCCTTGCAAAGGAATGTTCAAAAACGGGTGATAAAATTTATGTTGTAAAAACTGTTTCTAATGCTGTATGGCATGATAACACACCTTTTATTGCTAAAGATATAGCATTTACAATAGATTTGCTAAAGAAGGGAAACTCAGTATACAGCTATAATGTGGCACACATTGCAGAGACTGAGGTAATTGATGCAACTACTTTAAAAATAACATTGGACAGTGATATTCCGTTTTTCGAGTATAATTTGATTTTTCCGATAATGTCTAGCAATTATTATTATGGAGAAGATTTTTTTGCAAGTAGTAAAATGCCAATTGGAACAGGAAGATACAAGATTACAAATATTAGTAGTAATAATGTAACACTTGCAAAGTTTGATAAATGGAAGAGCACTACAGGAGTAACAGAATTAAAATTAGACAATATAAAAATAAATTTATATTCATCTATGGGTGAAGTGTACAACAGTTTTAAAATAGGAAATATTGACTTAATAAACACATCAAATCCAAATTTCCAAGAGTACATTGGTACAATTGGATTTAACAAGACAGAATATCCGGGAAGACAGTTTGATTTTTTAAGTTTTAATTGCACGGACGAACTTATGCAGTTTAAAGAAGTAAGACAGGCTATAAGCTATGCGATTGACAAAAGTAATATAGTTTCATCAGTATACAATAATCAAAATTCAGTAGCAGATTATCCTTTAGATTATGGCAACTTTTTATATACAGAAAACACTGCAAGCTCTGGTTATAATGCAGAGCAAGCAAAGAAAGTACTAGAAGATGGAGGCTGGACTTATATTAATAACAGATGGAAGAAAAATATTGGAGGGCGCACAAAAACTTTAAGACTAAAAATATCGGTAGATAAAACAAACGAATCACGCGTTGCTGTTGCAGAGCTAATAGAAAAACAACTAGAAGAAATAGGAATAGATGTTAAATTGGATAAAGTTTCTAACGAAAAATATAATAAATATGTTGACGATAGAAACTACCAAATACTATTAACTGGAGTGTATACTAGTTATAGTCCAGATTTAACGTACTATTTCTCTGCAGGAAATATATCAAATTACAGTGGTGATTCTATGTCTGAATTAATGCATAATGCAAGTATAACTAAAGAAAACAAACAATTGAAAGAGATATATCAAAAAATATATAGTTTGTATAAAGAAGAGGTTCCTTTTGTAGGTTTATATAGAAGCAAAAATATAACAATATCAACACAATCAATGGTTGGAACAGTGGAGCCAAACAATTATTCAACTTTTTATGGGATAGAAGGCTGGTACAGAAGATAAATTTTGAAAATATTGCTAGAAAAAACTTAAAAGTTTATTTTGAAGGTATTATTCTAGTAATGGTAAAAAGGTATAATCAAAAAGTAACAATAATAAAAAATAGAAAAGATTGATTAAAATATTTTATTAAAAATAAAACAAATGTTTGAAAAACTATTGACAAATTTTAAATTTGATATATAATAGTCACATAGAAAACGCAAACATATGTTTAATAGTTGTTGGGGGATAACTAAAACATTATTATTTCAAAATTTAGGAGGAAAAATTTATGAGTTTAGAAAACAGTGAAAAGAAAAAAGCACTAGAATCAGCATTAGGTCAAATAGAAAAACAATTTGGAAAAGGCTCTGTAATGAAGCTTGGAGATTTTACAGCAATGAATGTAGAATCTATACCAACAGGAGCTTTAAGCCTTGACGTTGCTTTAGGAATTGGCGGAATTCCAAAGGGAAGAATAATAGAAATATTTGGACCTGAATCTTCAGGAAAAACAACTCTTGCATTACATATGATTGCAGAATGCCAAAAGAGAGGCGGAGAAGCAGCATTTATAGATGCTGAGCATGCATTAGATCCAGTTTATGCAAAACACTTAGGTGTTGATATAGATAATTTGATAGTTTCACAACCAGATACAGGAGAGCAAGCACTTGAAATAGCAGAGGCTCTTGTTAGAAGTGGTGCCATAGATATTATAGTAGTAGATTCTGTTGCAGCACTTGTTCCAAAGGCTGAAATAGATGGAGACATGGGAGATGCACATGTTGGTCTTCAAGCTAGATTAATGTCACAAGCTTTAAGAAAATTAGCTGGTGTATTAAATAAATCAAATACTGCAATAGTATTTATAAACCAATTAAGAGAAAAAGTTGGAATAATGTTTGGAAATCCAGAAACAACTCCAGGAGGAAGAGCTTTGAAATTCTATGCTTCTGTTAGATTAGACATAAGAAAAACAGAAAACTTAAAACAAGATGGAGAGGTATTTGGAAACAGAGTAAGAGTAAAAGTTGTAAAGAACAAGGTAGCTCCTCCATTTAGAGAGGCTGAATTCGATATCATATATGGAAAAGGAATATCGAAATCTGGAAACATACTAGATTTAGGTGTAAACTTAGACATAGTTGAAAAGAGTGGTTCGTGGTTTGCTTATGATGGAACAAGAATTGGACAAGGTAGAGAAAATGCTAAGAAATACTTTGAAGAAAACCCTGAAATAATGGCAGAAGTAGAGAAAAAAGTAAGAGCAAAATTCAACGAAGCATTCGAAAAGAGCCTAAGTGACGAAATGGAAGTAGATGCTGAACAGGAAACCGAACCAACTGAAGAAGAGTAAAAGTAAATATAGATGATGGTGAGTAATAACTAAGGATAGGGAAAATATTCTAAAAAATATAATTTAGAATTCTTTTTCCCTATTTTTGAATTTAGAGAATAACACAGGGAAATATATTGCATTGATTTTTGTACCGAAATATAATAAGTAATCGGTATAAAAATCAAAAACAATGTGTTATAATAATCATATAAAGAAAGGCTGTGATATTATGCAGAAAGAAATAACTATTAGAGGGTGTGAAAAAATGGATGGAAAATCTAATAAAGTTATTAAACCAATGAAAAATAATGAAAACACGAAAACTACGCTTTCAATAAACATAGAAGAGTATAGAAGAGAAGAATTTTTGAGCAAACTTGAAGAAAGTAAGAAACAGTATAAGGAAGGAAAAGTTCATAGTGCGAAAAAAGTATTTAAGGAATTGAGAGAAAAATATGGATATTAGTAATTATGAGGTCACTTTAACTGATGTTGCAAAAGAAGAAATTGAAAATATATATGCATATATATTAGAAAATTTACATGAAGAAATAGCTGCCAATAAGTTAATGGATTAAATAGAAGATGGAGTTTTAAGATTAGCACAAAATCCATATTCATGTCCTAAAGTAAAAGTTAAACCACATAATGAAATATATAGAAAACTTATTATTAATAATTATATTGTTTTATACGATATTGATGAAGAATATAAGAAAACAGTAATTTATAGAGTAATACATGAAAAAACAGATTATTTAAAATTATTAGAGGATTAATTTATAGTAAAATGCTAATGAAAGAGGAATAATATGTATACGATTGAAGAATATGATAAAGAAAAATCAAAAGTTTTAAAGTATGTTTTATATAAGAAAAGAAGTAAAAAAGAAGTACAAAATAAATTTTACAATGCTATTGAAAATGAAATGTTACATGATATAATAGAAGAGCTAGAAGAAAACGGATATATTGATGATAACAATTACATAGAAAGAGCTATTAATGAATTTATGGCTCTAAACAATCTTTCTTTAAAAGAAGTGAGATATAAGCTTATGTCAAAAGGAATCCCAAATGATTTGATTGAGGATTATATAAATAGTCATGATGAAGAAATGGAAAATTACGAGACAAAATCAGCAAAAACGATAATAATGAAAAAGCAAAATCAAATGGATGAAGAGGCTATTATTCAATATTTATTAAAAAAAGGTTATAAGACTAGCAATATTAGACAAGCTATAGAGTTATTAGATGATTAAAGGAACGAAGAAAAATGCCAAATATATTAACATTAGAAACAAATAAATATGCTATTAAGATAGAAAATTTTGAAGGACCACTAGATTTATTGTGCCACTTAATAGATAAGAATAAAATGAATATAAATGATATTAGGTTAAGCGAGATTACAGACCAATATATTGAGTACATAAACAAAATGGAAGAGATGAATTTGGAAGTAACAAGTGAATTTCTAGTTATGGCCTCGACTCTAATATATTTAAAATCAAAGAGTTTATTACCGAGTGATAATGAAGAGAGTGAAGAAATTTCGGAAGAGGAATTGTTAAGAAGAATTATTGAGTATAAGAAATATAAAGAAATTACAAAAACTTTAAAGTCTATGTATGAAGAAAATTCTGTTAGATTTTATAAAACTCCAGACGAAATTAAATTACCTAAACAGAAACTTGAAAGAGACTATGATAAGCAACTGATTATAGATGCGTATTCAAATGTTGTTCGAGTAAATCAAGAAAAGGTAAATCAAAATGCAAGTAATATTGAAAAGATAGCAATAACAGATAAATATACTGTTGCAAGCAAGGTAAAAGAAATGCTTAGAGAACTTGTAAATAGACCTAAGTTTGTTTTTAATGCACTCTTCTCTTTAAAAAAATGTGAAAAAGAAGAAGTTGTAACTGCTTTTTCTGGATTATTAGAATTATCAAGAAGAAGCAAAGTAATTACAAGCCAAGAAAACCTATTTGGAGATATTTCTGTAGAAAAAAATAAAAATGGACAAGTCTAGATGCGGTTATAGATGAAAAAATAATAGAAATACTAAGAATGAATTGAATCAAATAATTGAAATGATAATTGTAATGATTAAAATAGTAATAAATGGAAAAACTAATACAAAATACTCTAATAGATAGGAGTGGTTTATTTTGATATTAGTTTTTTATATTTTATTAGGAACAATTGCATTAGTATTGTTATTATTGATAATGATTATAATATCAAAAATAGAATTTGAGATACAAAACTTAGACATGAGTAATATAGACAAGAAACAGAATAATAAAAAATTAAAAGTGAGTATTTCTTTAAGAATAGGAAAGCTACACTGGATAAAGGTATGCTTAAATAAAAAGAAGATTTTAAAATTAAATAACAAAATAAAAAGTTATGAACAAAATAATAAAGCAGAAGCGGAAAAGATGAAAAAGACTGCAAAAAAAGAAGTGGCAATTATACTAAAAAATACAGAAATACGAAGATTAATAATGAATACAAAAGTCGAATTAAATGAATTTAAGGCAAACATTTCTATTGGCACAGAAGATTATGTGATTACATCGTATTTGATAGGGATAATATCTGCAATAATTCCCAATATATTAGCGAGAGCAAAGTTTGGCAAGAAGCAAAAAATATCTAAAACAGTAATATATAGTGTACAACCTATTTATCAACCCAAAAATATTTATTCGGTAAAAATGAATATAAAAGTGGCTACGAAAATATCTCATCTACTTTATATTGCACTAATGCTGGCAAAAACAACTAAACAATATGAAAGTTTTAATGAAAATAGTAAAGCAAAAAAAGATAAAAATATTATGAAAAATATAGAAAAAAGAAATGCACAAGCTGTATAAAAAAGAAAAAATTGGTACATATTAGTTATATACTAAAAATAAAAAAGTTGAAAGAATAATCTTAATTTTATGTATTCAGAACTTATGAGTAGTATAGAGATTATGACAATATGTGCTTTTAGTTTTGATGATAAAGTTTGATTTTTCAACATGATTAGTGCCTTACGTAAATAAAGAAATAACTAAGGCAAGGAAGGAATGTGATTAATATGGGAGAACATCCAATAGAAAACCTTATGAATACGGCTATGAATAGCATTAAAGACATGATTGATGTAAATACGATAATTGGAGAACCGATACAGGCTTCAAACAACACGGTGATTATACCAATTTCAAAAGTTGGATTTGGCTTTGCTGCAGGAGGAAGTGAATTTAGAGGAGAAACAATAGACGAATATACAAAGAAGGAGAAAGAAGAACAAGTTCAATATAGATTGCCTTTCGGAGGTGGATCTGGGGCAGGAGTAAATATAACACCAGTTGCTTTCTTAGTGGTACAACCAAACACTGTGAAACTATTGCCAGTAGACCATAGTTCATGTTTAGATAGATTGTTAGATTATGTACCTGATTTAATTGAAAAAGTAAATTCTATGTTAAATAAACAGATGCAGAATAAAAAAGAAGAGAAAGCGCAAGATGATAGAAGGAAAGAAAGAGAAAGACAAGAAGAAAGAGAAGATAGAAAACAAGAAATGCAAATGAATGAAAATAAAACGATAGAAGCAACAATTCAACCGCAACAAGTAAAACCAAAGAAAAACATAAAATACCATAAACCAACTGAAACATATGAATTTGAATATGATGAAACAGATGATAATGATGATGACTATTATAATAGATAAAAATAATAGAAAACATTGATAAAATCAATATCATATAAATATTATTATAATAAGCTATGTAATACATAGTTTATTTTTTACGATGTAAAACGTAAAAATAAATAACATGAAAAGTAAAGACGCATATAAGGAGGTTTTGGAATTTATGACTAGCAAAATTTATGGAGATAACGATGAAAGCTGTTTAAATAAAATTAGCTTGAATGAAAAAAACAATAAAGGAATTGGAAACACACCGATGATAAAGATAAATTATAGGTACAATAACAAAGAAAAATCAGTGTTTGCTAAGCTTGAATATTACAATTTAACTGGAAGTATAAAAGATAGAGTTGCATTTTATATTATAAATAATGCAATAGAAAGAGGCAATTTAAAAGATGGTATGCCAATAATTGAGGCGACTAGCGGAAATACTGGAATATCACTTTCAGCTTTAGGTGCACGTTATAAACACCCGGTATACATATTTATGCCAGATTGGGCAAGTGCTGAGAGAGTAAAATTAATGCATGGATATGGAGCAAATGTAATATTAATTTCTAAAGAAGAGGGAGGCTTTATACAGTGCGTAAAAGAAGCTAAGAAAATGGCTGATGAAAAAAATGGATTTTTAGCAAATCAGTTTGAAAACTATGATAATTTTTTAGCTCATTATGAGACGACTGGAAAAGAAATATTAGAACAAAGTAATTGTGAGATAGGAGGCTTCGTATCTGGTGTTGGAACCGGTGGAACTCTTATGGGAACAGGAAAAAGAATTAAAGAAAAATTTCCGAAAATGCAAATTACGGCAATAGAACCGGAAAAAATGCCACTTCTATCTGGAGGGAAAATACAGGGACAACATAAAATAGAGGGAATTGGAGATGATTTTATTCCGAAGTTAGTTGACTTGAAAAACATAGATAGAATAATAAAAATAAATGATGATGATGCAGTAAATATGTCTCGTAGGCTTGCAAAAGAGTTGGGGCTGGGAGTTGGAATATCTTCTGGTGCGAATTTTATAGGAAGTGTTCTGCTAGGAGAAGAAACAAAGAATATTGTTGTTACAGTATTTGCAGATGACAATAAAAAATATTTGTCTACAGACTTATTTAAACCGATTGATGAAGATAAAGAATTTATATCTAATAAAATAGAGCTAATAAGTTATGAAAATATATAAAAATAATGTAAAACTACTTGACAAATTGCTTGAAATGTTGTAAAGTATATAAGCATTACAAATTAGCAATTATACTAATAAGGTCATGCAAGGAGAAAGTGATAATATGGAAAAGAAAGTTCAAATTGGAATGCTATGCGAAATATATGGCAATCTTCTAACAAAAAGACAATTGAATATATTGAACGATTATTGCAATGAGGATCTTTCTTTGACTGAAATTGCTGAAAATAACAAGATAACAAGGCAAGCTGTTAACGACATTGTTAAGAAAGGAGAAAGTAAGCTTTTGGAATATGAGCAAAAGCTAGGAATTATGAAAAAAACAATTGACCAAGAAAAGCAAATTCAAAACATTCTTTCAGAGCTAAGTAAGATTACAGACAACTCATCAGATAAGAAAGTTGAAAAAATCATAAACAGCGTAAGAAAAGAATTAATTAGCTTAAATGCATAATCAACGATAAAAGACAAAAAAACGGAGGGTTAAAAATATGGCTTTTGAAGGACTATCTTCTAAATTACAAGAATTTACAAAGAAATTAAGAGGAAAAACAAGAATTACTGAATCGGATTTAAAAGAAATGCTAAGAGAGGTAAAACTTGCCCTACTTGATGCTGACGTAAACTACAAAATTGTTAAAGAATTTACGGCAAGTATCCAAGAAAAAGCCTTAGGCCAAGACGTTTTAAAATCTTTAACTCCAGGACAACAGGTTGTTAAGATTGTAAAAGATGAATTAGTAGAACTACTTGGAGGAACAGAGGCTAATATAAATTTTAGCTCGAATCCACCAACAATAATAATGTTAGTTGGTCTTCAAGGTTCTGGTAAAACAACCACAGCTGGTAAGCTTGCAAACTTACTTAGAAAACAAGGCAAGAAACCATTACTAGTTGCGTGTGATGTTTACAGACCAGCTGCAATTAAGCAGTTACAAGTAGTTGGAGCACAATTAAATATTCCGGTGTTTGCAAATGAAAATTCGAAAGATGTTGTTCATATTGCAAAACAGGCAATGAGTGTTGCATATTCAAAATTGAATGATGTTGTAATATTAGATACAGCAGGACGTTTACAGATAGATGAAGAATTGATGAACGAGCTTAAAAATGTAAAGGCAAGTGTTCATCCACATGAAATATTACTAGTTGTAGATTCTATGACTGGTCAAGAGGCTGTAAATGTTGCAACAGGATTCAATGATGCTTTAGGAATAGACGGAGTAATACTTACAAAATTAGATGGTGATACACGTGGTGGTGCTGCGTTATCAGTAAAAAAGGTAACTGGCAAGCCAATAAAATTTGTGGGTATGGGAGAAAAGCTAAGTGAGCTAGAGGTATTCCATCCAGACAGAATGGCGTCAAGAATACTTGGAATGGGTGATGTTCTATCAATAATAGAAAAAGCAGAAGAATCATTTGACCAAGAGGAGGCAGAAAAGCTTACAAAACAATTAGCTAAAAAAGAATTCGATTTGAATGATTATTTACTTCAATTAAGACAAGTAAAGAAAATGGGATCATTTTCATCAATACTTAAAATGATACCAGGAATGGCAAATATTAAGGATTTAAAAGTAGATGAAAAAGAATTTACAAGAATAGAAGCAATAATATGCTCTATGACTGACAAAGAAAGAAAAAATCCTAAATTATTAAATGGTTCGAGAAGAATTCGTATAGCAAATGGTAGTGGAACAAGCGTGCAGGAAATAAATAAATTTATGAAATCTTTTGAGATGACACAGAAAATGATGAAACAAATGAAGGATAAAAAATCTTTAAAAAAGATGATGAAGGAAATGAATTTAAACCAATAATATAGATATTAAGTTTTATAAATAAGTTATTAATTTTTATGTACATTATACGAACCCAACAGTTTGTAGGTACAGAAATTTATATAAAAAGTTGTTCTAAAAGAGCAGTTTCTAAAAATGCGGAGGTGAAAATAAATGGTAAAAATCAGATTACAAAGAGCAGGTGCAAAAAAAGCTCCATTCTATCACATCGTTGTTGCAGATTCAAGATCTCCAAGAGATGGAAGAATAGTAGAAAAAATTGGAACATATGATCCAATGACAAATCCAGCTACAATCAACTTAGACAAAGAGAAGGTTGCAACATGGATTAAAAATGGTGCAAAGCCAACAGATACAGTAAAAGCTTTAATAGAGAAAGCACAATAATTTATGTGTGAATGCTTTTAGAAAGGCGAAGTTGTATGGAAGAAATATTAAAAACAATAATTGAAAGTCTTGTAGATAACAAAGAACAAGTTCAAATTACTAGAACTGACGATGAGAAGGGTGTACTTCTTAAAGTTAAAGTTGCTGATGAGGACATGGGAAAAGTTATTGGAAAGCAGGGCAAAAATGCAAAAGCAATAAGAACTGTTATGAAAGCTATTACAGCTAAAGAACATAAAAAAGTTGGAATTATATTTGAGGAATAGGTAATGGAAAAATATTTAGAACTAGGTCAAATAGTAAACACATTTGGTATAAGAGGTCAAGTAAAAGTAAAGCCTTTTACAGATGATATAAAAAAATTTGATACTTTTAAAGAAATTTTTGTTGAAAAGAAAAATCAATTACAATTATTCCAAATAGAAAAAGTTAATTACAGCAAAGGTATGGTAATCTTAAAGCTAAAGGGAATAGAAACGCCAGAGCAAGCAGAAACATTGCGTAACTGTTACATAAAAATGGACAGGAAAAATGCAAAAAAGCTTCCTGAGGGTACCTATTACATAGCAGATTTAATAGGATTAGATGTATATAGTGATGAAGATGAATTACTTGGAAAAGTAGATTACATATATAATACTGGTAGTAGTGACATATATGTTGTAAAAAATGATGAAGGCAAAGAAATTCTATTGCCAGCAATCAAAGATGTACTAAAACAAGTAGATTTAGAAAATAAAAAAATAATAGTTCACATTATTGAAGGTTTAATTTAAAGAGGAGTAAATATGAAATTTGATGTACTAACATTATTTCCAGAAATGTTTGAACCATTAAAACACAGTATTATTGAAAGAGCGTCTAAGCAAAATTTAATAAATATTAACCTGATTAATATACGAGATTTTTCGAAAGACAAGCATAAAAAAGTAGATGATACTCCATATGGTGGCGGAGCAGGAATGGTAATGAGAGCAGATGTTGTGTATGATGCATATAAATCTGTAAAAGATGAAAAATCAAAAGTAATATTCTTATCACCTCAAGGAAAAAAATTAAACCAGGCAAAAGTTCAAGAATTATCTAAGGAAGAACATTTAATTCTACTTTGTGGTCACTACGAAGGAGTTGATCAACGAGTATTAGATGAAATTGTTGATGAAGAAATATCGATTGGAGATTATGTGCTAACTGGAGGAGAGCTACCAGCAATGGTGCTTATAGATTCAGTAAGCAGATATGTAGAAGGTGTACTAAGTACAGATTCTACAAAAGAAGAATCATTTTCTCAAGGGTATTTAGAATACAGTCAATACACAAGACCAGAAGAATTTCATGGGATAAAAGTTCCAGAAATACTAGCTTCTGGAAATCATCAGAAAATAGATGAGTGGAGAAGAAAAAGTTCTTTAATAAATACATTTTTGAAAAGACCAGAGCTTCTTAATGAAAAAGATTTAAAAGAAGCAGAAAAAATAATTTCGGAAGAACATGAAAATTAAGATATGTTATTAGAAACTATCAAGATTGTGTAATAAAATAGCCGAAATATAAATTAGAAAATTAAGAAAGGAGAATATCGATGGATATAATAAAATCAATAGAACATGAACAATTGAAAAATAAAATTCCAGACCTTAAAGTTGGTGACACAGTAAGAGTACACCAAAGAATTAAGGAAGGAAACAGAGAAAGAATCCAAGTATTCGAAGGAATAATAATAAAGAAACAAGGTGGCGGAGTTAACGCTACATTTACAGTAAGAAGAATTGCTTATGGAGTAGGAACAGAAAAAACATTCTTAGTACACTCTCCATTAGTAGAGAAAGTTGAAGTAGTTAGAGTAGGAAAAGCTAGAAGAGCTAAATTATACTACCTAAGAAACAGAACTGGTAAAGCTGCTAAGACAAAGGAAAATGTTGGAGCAAAAATTGAATCTAAATATATAGATGTAAAAGAAGATTTAACAGAAGCTGTTGAAGAAACAGTAGTTGAAACTCCTGCAGAAGCTCCAGTTGAAGAAGTTGCACCAGCAACTGAAGCACCAAAAGCTGAATAATAAGTAGAAATTAAACGAAATAAAAAACGCAGAAAAACAAGTAATTTTGATATAGTTTTATATGAAATTACTTGTTTTTTGTTGATCAAAATGTAAAAACTATTGACAAATAAGTAGAAAATAATATAAAATACAAACATAAGTTTGAAAATTTTTTTGTTGACGTTACTATAATTGAGATAACTTAATATAAAAAACGATATAAAATGAAAAGAGGAAAATATGTCTAAAGATTTAATTATTAGAAGTAGTAGTGCAGAGTTTCTGATTTTTGAAAGGCAAACTCATGATAAAGGAATCCAAGTTAGATTTGAAGATGGAGACTTGTGGCTGACTCAAAAATCGATAGGCGAGCTATTTGACACAACCAGAAATAATATTACAATGCATATTAATGAAATCTATAAAAACTTTGAACTTGATGAAAAATCAACTAGTAAGGATTTCTTACTAGTTCAAAAAGAAGGAAATAGAGATGTAAAAAGAAAAGTTTTATATTATAATTTAGATATGGTTATTTCTGTTGGATATAGAGTCAATTCAGATAGAGCAATACAGTTTAGAAGATGGGCTACTTATGTATTAAAGGAATTTTCAAAGAAAGGATATATAATTGACAAAAAGAGAATGGCTAATGGGGCATTCTTTGATGAAGATTATTATGACTCTTTACTTGCTGAAATAAGAGAAATAAGATTATCTGAAAGAAGATTTTATCAAAAAATTACTGATATATATGCTACTAGTGTTGATTATGACAAAAAATCTCCGACAACTATTAAATTTTTTAAGAAAGTTCAAAATAAGATGCACTATGCAGTGTCGCACCAAACTGCTGCGGAAATCATATATAATAGAGCTGATTCGGAAAAAGAACATATGGGACTTACTACTTGGAAAAATTCTCCTAACGGAAAAATTTTAGAAACGGATGTTGTAATTGCAAAAAATTATTTAAATACGAAAGAACTAGAGAGTTTAGAACTTATTGTTTCCGCATTTTTAGATTTGGCAGAAAATAGAGCTAAAAGACATATACCTATGACTATGGAAGATTGGGCAACACGAATTGATAAGTTTTTACTGGCAGACGATTTAGATGTTTTAAATGATGTTGGAAAAATATCACATGAAATTGCCTGTGATAAAGCATTAACAGAGTTTGAAAAATATAGAGTAAAACAAGATAAATTATATAAATCTGATTTTGATTTGCTAATAGAGCAGGTAAATAGCACAAAGAAATAAATTGTAATGTAGTTTAAAACATAAATCTATATAAAGATATATATTAAAAATTCCTTGTAAAAGTTTATTTAACAAATCATAATGACGAAAATATCAAAAAAATCGAATTTTACTTGCATTCATCTTTTATTTGTGGTAAATTATTATGTAGAATTTAATAAAGTAAAAACTAAGAAGAGGACAAGATAAATAAAACTAATTAACAGAGAGTCAAATGCATGCTGAGATTTTGATAAATTAAAGATTATTTATTATCACCTTGGAGTTGTTTATGTGAAAGAATATTGTGAAAAATCCAATGTTAATATTTGAGTAATATAAATCGTAATATTGCGTTAAGATAAAATAAGAGAAAAGCTAAATACATCTTGTGTTGAAAAAAATCTAAATTATAGAAGATTATACTATTCAAACAAGAATATAAACTTTTAAATTAGGTGGTACCACGGAGTAAAATTCGTCCTATGTTAATAGGACGAATTTTTGTTGCCAAAGACTAAGCCAAAATTCGCCCAATAGGGACGCCCCTTTTTGGGGCAAAATGAAAGGAGTAATTTATATGAGTGAAGAAAAGAAAGATTATTCATGCACACTTAATTTGCCAAAGACAGATTTTCCGATGAGAGGAAATTTGCCAACTAAAGAGCCAGAAACATTAAAGGCTGTTTTTGAGAATGGATTATATGAGAAGATTTTAAAGAAAAATGAAGGACACAAGCATTTTGTTTTACATGACGGACCTCCATATGCTAATGGAGAAATTCATGCTGGACATGCTCTAAATAAAATTTTGAAGGATACAATCGTAAGATATAAGGCTATGAAAGGCTTTTATGCACCTTTTATTCCTGGATATGATACACATGGAATGCCAACTGAAAAGAAGGCTATTGAGAAGCTTGGACTAGATAGGAGCAAGATTCCGGTTACAAAGTTTAGAGATACTTGTAGAGAATTTACAACAAATTACAAAGATATTCAAACAGAGGGCTTCAAACGTCTTGGTGTTCTTGGAGACTGGGCTCATCCGTATATAACTTATGACCATGCAACAGAAGCAAGACAAATTGGTGTATTCGGAGATATGTACAAAAAAGGATATATCTATAAAGGATTAAAACCAGTTTACTGGTGTACTGATTGTGAAACAGCACTAGCAGAAGCAGAAATTGAATATAAAGATGTAACAGGAGAATCTATATATGTAAAATTTCCTGTTGAAGATTCTAAGGGCTTGTTTGATAAAAAAGATACTTATATGGTAATTTGGACAACTACACCTTGGACTTTACCAGGAAATATGGGAATTACAATTGGTGCAGATTATGAGTACAGCATTGTTGAGTTAAAAGAAAACAAAGAGAATGCAAAACTTGAAAGATTAATAATTGCAACAGAGCTTGTAGAAAAAGTTATGAAGCTTGCTGAAGTAGAAGATTACAAAACAGTTCAAACTTTTAAAGGTTCAGACTTAGAGGGAGTTCTATGCAAGCATCCATTCTTAGACAGAATGTCTAGAGTTGTTCTTGGTAGTGAGACGACTGTAAATGTTACTCTTGATGAAGGTACTGGAGCAGTTCATACAGCGCCTGCTTATGGTAAAGAAGACTATTTACAAGGATTAAAAGATAAACTTGGAATGGTTGTTGCAGTTGATGATAAAGGAAAACAAACAGCCGAGGCTGGCGAATTTGCAGGTCAATTTTATGCAAAATCTAACAAGACAATAACAGCGTGGTTAGATGAAAATGGATATTTACTAAAAGCCGTAAAAATAGAGCACTCTTATCCACATTGCTGGAGATGCAAAAAGCCAATAATCTTCAGAGCTACACCACAATGGTTTGCATCTGTTGATGGATTTAGAGATGATGTTTTAAAGGCTATTAAGACAGTTACATGGCACCCAGATTGGGGCGAGGACAGAATGAGCGAAATGATTAAAGGAAGAAACGATTGGTGTATTTCAAGACAACGTACTTGGGGTGTTCCACTTCCAATATTCTATTGCAAAGACTGTGGAGAACCTTATGTTACAGAAGAATCTATAAAAAAGATTCAAGAAGTTGTAAGAACAGAAGGAACAAACGCATGGTGGGCAAAAGAAGCAAAAGATTTAGTACCAGAAGGTGCAAAATGTCCAAAGTGTGGATGCACAGAATTCAAGAAAGAAACAGATATAATGGATGTTTGGTTTGATTCAGGTTCTACACATCAAAGCGTTCTAGTTGAAAGAGGATTAGACTATCCAGCAGACTTATATCTAGAAGGAAATGACCAATACAGAGGCTGGTTTCAATCTTCATTATTAACATCAGTTGCAGTAAATGGAATAGCCCCATACAAAGAAGTTCTATGTTGTGGATTCGTTGTAGATGGTCAAGGAAGAAAAATGTCTAAGAGCTTAGGAAACGGAGTATCTCCAATAGATGTTTCAAACAAATTTGGAGCAGATATATTAAGACTTTGGGCTCTATCATCAGACTATTCTATGGATGTAAACTTATCAGATGACATACTAAAAGGAATTTCAGATGTTTATAGAAAAATAAGAAATACAGCAAGATATATCTTAGGAAATACCTATGACTATGACCCTGAAAAGCCAGTTGCTTATGAAGATTTACAAGAAATAGATAAATGGGCATTAACAAGATTAAATAAATTGATTAAAGACTGTACAAAGGATTACGACACATACAGTTTCGGAAACTGCTATCACGATGTAAACCAATTCTGCGTTGTAGATATGAGTAGCTTCTATCTAGACATAATAAAAGATAGATTATACACAGAAAAAGCAGATTCAGTAGCAAGACGTGCAGCACAAACAACTATGTATTACATACTAGATGCACTAGTAAAAATATTAACACCAATGATTTCATTCACAGCCGAAGAAATTTGGTCAGCAATGAATCACACAGAAAAAGAAAATGTAGAAAGCCCAATGCTTGCAGATTATCCAGTTCCAAATGACGAATGGGATAACAAAGAAATAGCAGAAAAATGGGAGAAAATAATCAAAGTTAAAAACATAGTTGCAAAAGACCTAGAACTTGCAAGAGCAGAAAAAACAATAGGAAACTCTCTAGACGCAAAAGTTACAATATATGCAGAAGGAGAAGAATACAAATTCTTAAAAGAAAATGAAAAATTAATAAAACTTGTATTAATAGTATCTGGACTAGAAATACAAGAAAATAACAGAAAACAAGAAGAAAAACTAGGAGTGAAAGTAGAACATGCAACAGGCGAAAAATGCGAAAGATGTTGGATGTACAACGACCACCTAGAAGATGGATTATGCCCAAGATGCAAAGAAGTACTAGAAAAATAAAAAATCGCCCAATAGGGACGCCCCTTTTTGGGCGAAACTAGGGTTAATAAATCAGAGGTTTAAGTTATTTGTGAGACGAAGAAAAGTTAAGGCTTCGTCTCTTATAATGTTAATAGATTTTTGTTAGCAGATTTAAATAAAAACTTGAAAATTTATATGTTTTAATGTAGAATACAACTAGTAAAATAGAAGCAAAAAGAAAGGAAATGTAATAATGCATAGTTACGAATTTATTTCGCATTCGGAAGAAGAAACAATTAAGTTTGCAGATGAGTTTGCATCAAAATTGAATGGACATTCTAAGATTGTTTTATCTGGTGATTTGGGATCTGGAAAGACTAAGTTCACAGAAGGACTTCTTAGACATTTTGGATTAGAAGATGAAATTTCTAGCCCTACATTTACTATTGTGAATGAGTATGATACTCCAAAATTTAAGATTTATCATTTCGATTTATATAGATTAGAAGATGCTGATGAGTTTTATGCAATTGGAGGAGAAGAGTATTTGCAAACTGGACTTTGCATTTTTGAATGGGGAGAGATGATTGAGAATATTATTCAAGATGACTATATAAGGATTACATTTTCTAGAGATAATGATGCCGATAATTTGGATTTAAGAAAATTAAGAATAGAGGAAATAAAAAAATGAAAATTCTTGCAGTTGATACTTCTTCTAGAAACTGTTCTGTTTCTATTGTGGAAGTTGATAAAAATAAAAATATTAATGTAATTGCACAAGGCAACAATGATGATGAAAGAACTCATTCTGTAAAGTTAATGCCTATGATTGATAATATGTTTAAGACTTCTAATTTGAGTTTAGACAATATAGATTTGCTAGCATGTTGCTTAGGTCCTGGCTCTTTTACAGGAATAAGAATTGGAATTGCAACAATGAAGGCATTTGCAGATGTAAAAAATATTCCTACAGTAGGAGTAACTTCACTTGAAAGCCTGGCTTACAATATAGAAGAAAATGCGACAATTTGTCCTATCATAGATTGTAAAAACAATAATGTGTATTCTGCAATGTTTGAATTAAAGGATAATAATACATATGTTCAAATTGGAGATAATATAGCAGATACTATTGAATTAGCTTTAGAAAATTGCAAATTATATTCAGAAAATCCAATTGTTTTTATTGGAGATGGAATCGTTTTACATAAAGATTTAATATTAGAAAAATTTGCAAATAAAGATATAAGATTTTCAGATAAAAACATACAATCAAGTGTATCTTTAGCAAGATGTGCATATGATAAATATCTAAAAGGTGAATACGGAGATTCGAGCAATATTTCACCTTTGTATTTACGAAAATCTCAAGCTGAAAGGGCTATGCTTGAACAATAATTAGAATTTTGGCTTCGTCAAATCTTATTCCAAACGCGGTTACATACACAAAGTATGCGCCCTTGCCTTTGAAATTTCATTTTCCTTGCCAAAATTTAATTCTTGCCCAAGCAACTGATATGTTGGAGGAAAATAAAAATGGAGAAAAATAATTATCTAATTTCTGAAATGAAAATCGAAGATTTAGAAAACATAAAGGATATACTTGAAACCGATTTTGATGAATTCTGGAATTACGAGACTCTAAAAGAAGAATTAGAATCTAATTTTTCAAAATATTTTATTGCAAAGCAAAATGATAACATAGTTGGGTTCGCAGGTTTAAAAATAATTTTAGATGAAGCGGATTTAATGAATATTGTTACGAAAAAATGTTGCAGACATGAGGGAATAGCATCAAATATTATGGATAAACTAATAGAGTATTGCAAGCAAGAAAAAATAAAATGTATAAATTTAGAGGTAAATATTCAAAATTCTATTGCAATTAATTTTTATAAAAAGTATAATTTCAAAGAAGTTGGACTAAGAAAAAAATATTATGATAATACATATGATGCAATACTTATGAAATTAGAATTTTAATGAACATTCAAAGTAAAGCATAAATAAAAATATACTAAAAGACTAGAAAAATTTATAGGAGGAATTACTAATGAAAAATCAATTTGAACTTTCTTACAAGGATTTAAAATCAACTTGTAACCCAAACATATTCAAATTTGAAACTACCGAAAGTTTGGAACCAATAGCAAGTGGAATTGGCCAAGACAGAGGGATAAAAGCGTTAGAATTTGGACTTAATGTTGATATTAATGGTTATAATTTATATATAGAAGGACCTAGCGGAGTTGGCAAAACCATGTACACTAAGCATTATTTGGAGAGCATTTCTAAGAAGAAAAAGCTTCCACAAGATTGGTGTTATGTTTACAACTTCGATAATCCAAATGAGCCAATTGCTATTCCACTTGCAGCCGGTCAAGGTAAAGAATTTAGAGATGCAATGGATAGATTTATTAAAGATATAAAACATGATATAAAAGATACCTTTAATAACGAGGATTTTGAGAAAGAGAAGGCACTTATTAAGCAAGAATATGAAGCAAAAAGATCAGCTTTAATGGATAAGCTTAATGCCACATCTTCACAATATGGATTCCAAGTAAAATCTGCTAATAATGGAATTTATATGATGCCTGTTATAAATGGAAAAACTATTGAAGAAGAAGAATTTGAAAAATTAGATTCTGAGACAAAAAAAGATTTTGAAGATAAATCTGCAATTGTTCAGCAACATGTAATGGAAGCAATTTCGCAAATAAAAAACATTCAATCTGAGTCTGATAAGAAAATAAGTGAGTGGCAATCAAATGTAGCACTTCTTACTGTAAATGCACATGTAAATTACATTAAATCTAATTTCAAGAGAAATAAGAAAATTACAAAATTCTTAGATGATGTAAAAAAAGATATTTTAAAGAATGTAAATGCATTTTTAGTTGTTGATGATGATAGCAAGAAACCAGTGCAACCACAGCCACAAAGGCAGGAAATTCAAAGACCATGGCTTAATTACAGAGTAAATTTATTTATAGATAATAGCAACTTAGAAGGTGCTCCAGTAATAATGGATTCTAACTATTCATATCCAAATATATTTGGAAAGTTGGAATATGAAAATTATTATGGAAGCTTAAAAACAGATTATACAATGTTAAAACCAGGATTATTACACATTGCAAATGGTGGATATTTAATAATGCAGGCTACAGACATAGTTTCTAATCAATATTGTTATGAAACATTAAAGAAAGTATTAAGAACAAAAGAACTAGGAATAGAAAACCCGGTTGACCAACATTCGTCTATGGTAATGGTTTCGCTAAAACCAGAGCCTATTCCACTTAACTTAAAGGTAATATTAATTGGAAACGAAGCATTATATCAAACTTTAATATCTGTTGATACTGATTTTAGAAAGTTATTTAAGATAAAGGTTGAATTTGAAGATGATGCACCTTTAACTTTGGAGAATATGAATAAATTAGCAAGAGTAGTAGAAGGATTCTGCCAAACAGAAGAACTTCCTCCACTTGATAGATCTGGAATGGCAAAAGTTATAGAATTTGCATCTAGACTTGCAAATGACCAAACGAAGTTATCAACAAGATTTAGTGAGATTACTCAGGTTGTTGGAGAAGCAGCTACACTTGCAAGATTAAGAAGAGAAAAAGTTATTACAGGAAAAATTGTAGATGAGGCACTTGCTCAAAGAATTGAAAGAGTTCAAAAATACAACCAAAAATATCTTGACATGATAAATAATAGCACACTTTTAATAGACACAGAAGGATTCAAAGTTGGGCAAATAAACGGATTAACAATAATGAGCATAGGAGATTATTCATTTGGATTACCAGCAAGAATTACGGCTAATACTTATGTTGGGAAAAATGGAATAATAGACATAGAGCGTGAAGTAGAAATGTCTGGATCATCTCATTCAAAAGGAATTTTAATATTGAGCGGATACTTAGGCGAGATGTTTGCACAAGACATGCCATTATCTTTAACTGCAAGTTTGTGCTTTGAACAATTATATAACGGTGTTGATGGAGATAGTGCATCTTCAACAGAGTTATATGCAATACTTTCAAGCCTTTCTGGAATACCAATAAACCAATCAATTGCAGTTACTGGCTCTGTAAACCAAAAAGGTGAAATACAGCCAATAGGTGGAGTAAACGAAAAAATAGAAGGCTTCTTTAAAATCTGCAAGATACGTGGACTTAATGGCTCACACGGAGTAATGATACCAAAATTAAACGAGAAAAATTTAAACTTATCAGATGAAGTCGTAGAAGCAGTAAAACAAGGATTGTTCCATATCTATGCAATCTCAACAATAGAACAAGGAATAGAAATTTTAACTGGAGTACCAGCCGGAAAACGAGACGAATCAGGAAGATTTACATCTGGTAGTGTAAATAGCTTAGCATATGCAAAATTAAAAAAATATGCCAAAATAAGTAAAGAAGATTAATTTAGCAAAGAGCAAAGTTTAGTAAAATAAACAATGCTCTTTTTCTTTTATGAAATGAAAAAATGAATGAGACAAATATGGAAAATTCTGCATTGACAATTTGGCGCATAAAAAGTATAATTGGAATGTACAAAAAGCGGACAACAGGCTCTTTAAAACGTATTTGAATGAGCCTAAAATTAAACCTTAAGAAGGGAAATACAATTAATGGAAGATAAGAAAAAATATATTAGAAATTTTAGCATAATTGCACATATAGACCATGGAAAATCTACATTAGCAGACAGACTAATTGAGATGACTGGAGTTCTTTCAAAAAGAGAGATGGAAGAACAAGTTTTAGATAATATGGACATAGAGAGAGAACGTGGAATTACGATAAAATCACAAGCTGTTAGAATGAAATACAAAGCCAAAGATGGACATACATATGAACTTAATTTAATAGACACACCTGGGCATGTTGATTTTAATTACGAAGTTTCGAGAAGTTTGGCAGCATGCGATGGAGCAATACTTGTTGTAGATGCAAGCCAAGGTGTTGAGGCCCAAACTTTAGCAAATGTTTATTTAGCCTTAGATAATAATTTGGAAATACTTCCAGTTATAAATAAAGTTGACTTGCCAAATGCGAGACCTGACGAAGTAAAAAATGAGATTGAAGATATAATTGGAATACCTGCACAAGATGCACCTTGCATTTCTGCAAAAACAGGATTAAATGTAGACGAAGTGCTAGAAAGAATTGTTACAGATATTCCGGCTCCAACAGGAGATGAAAATGCACCATTGCAAGCATTGATATTTGATTCTATTTATGATAATTACCAAGGTGCTATTGCATATTGCAGAATAAAAAATGGAACAGTTAAAGTTGGAGATAGGATAAGACTAATGGCATCTGGGAAAACATTTACTGTTACAGAAGTTGGATACTTTGAACCTGGATCTTATTCTCCAGCTGAAAGCCTTATGGCAGGTGAAGTTGGATACATTGCAGCTAGTATAAAAAGCTTATCAGACATACGTGTTGGAGATACAATTACAGTAGATGATAGACCAGCTGAAAAGCCACTTCCAGGATATAAAAAGGTAAATCCTATGGTATATTGCGGATTATATCCAGTTGATGGAAGTGATTACGAGAATTTGAAAGTTGCTCTTGAAAAATTACAACTAAATGATGCGGCATTAGAATATGAACCAGAAACATCTGCAGCCTTAGGTTTTGGTTTTAGATGTGGATTCTTAGGATTATTACATTTGGAAATAATAGAAGAAAGATTAGATAGAGAATTCGATTTAAGTCTAATTACAACATCTCCATCTGTAATCTATAAAGTATATAAAACAGATGGGACGATGGTAGAAATCTACAATCCAGCAGATTTGCCACCAGCAGACGAAATATCAAGAATAGAGGAACCATTTGTACAAGCGGAAATACTAACACCAAAAGAATTTGTCGGAAACATAATGGAAATATGTCAAAATAGACGTGGAATTTATATAGACATGAAATATTTAGACACGACAAGAGTAACATTAATATACGAGTTGCCTCTAAATGAGATAATATACGACTTTTTTGATAAATTAAAATCAAAAACAAAAGGATATGCATCATTTGACTATGAAATAAAAGAATACAGACCATCAACGCTAGTAAAACTAGACATACTAGTAAACGGCGAAAACGTAGATGCCTTATCATTCATAGTACATAAAGATTCTGCCTACGAAAGAGGCAAAAAGATGATAGAAAAGCTTAAAGAAGTAATACCAAGGCAATTATTCACAATACCACTACAAGCAGCAATTGGAGGCAAGATAATTGCAAGAGAAACAATATCTGCAATGAGAAAAGACGTTTTAGCCAAATGCTATGGTGGAGACGTAACAAGAAAGAAAAAACTACTTGAAAAGCAAAAACGTGGAAAGAAAAAAATGCGTGAAATTGGAAACGTAGAAATACCACAAGAAGCATTCTTGTCAGTATTAAAATTAGATGACGAAAAATAATCGCCCAATAGGGATGCCACTTTTTGGACGAAGAAAGGATATTTTAAATGGGTAAGAATTTTAGAAATAATAAATTTTCAAAAGACAATGAACAAAAAGAATTTGATGATCAAATTGAAGGAAGAAATGCAGTTTTAGAATTATTGGAGAGTGGAAAAGATATAAACAAAATTTATATTACTAAAGGTGAGAAGCATGGTTCTATTACAAAGATAATAGCAAAAGCTAAAGAAAGAAAAATTGTAACAGTAGAAGTCGAAAGAGAAAAGATAAATCAAATGGCTCAAACTGAAAATGCACAAGGTGTAATTGCAATAGTTCCACCATTTGATTACTGTGAAGTAGAAGATATTTTAAACGAAGCAAAATCTAAAAATGAAAAAGCCTTCATACTAATATTAGATGGAATAGAAGACCCACATAATTTGGGCTCGATTATAAGAACTGCAGAAACAGCAGGTGTCCATGGAATAATCATACCAAAGAGAAGAGCTGCGGCTGTAAATAGCACGGTTGTAAAAACATCTGCTGGAGCAACAAGTTTTATGAAAGTTGCACGAGTAAACAATATAAATGAAACTATAAAATATCTAAAAGAAAATAATGTATGGATTTATGGTACAGATATGGAAACAGAGAAAATGTACTATGATGAAGATTTGACAGGAAATGTTGCAATTGTAATTGGAAGCGAAGGCTTCGGAATGAGCAGACTCGTAAAGGAAAATTGTGATTTTTTAATAAAAATTCCTATGAAAGGAAAAATCACATCTTTAAATGCATCAGTTTCAGCTGGAATAGTAATGTATGAAGTGGTAAAACAAAGAATGAAATAAATGGGCATAAAGTGAGATTGAAAAATACTAGATAGAATAAATTATTAAAAATTAAATAAGATATTTATAAGAATAAGTGAAAAAATGACTGATTGTGTCAAAAAATAGAAAACAGCATACAATATAGTATAACATCAATCAAAAAAGATGTTGTATGGAGGTGACTTTTATGGAGCCACATGATTATAATTGCTGTTGTGATACAAAGAAGAAAGAAAAGAAAAATTGCTTCGGATTAATTGCTACAATACTTGCCGTTGCGTTAGGCGTTGTAATAGGAATAATAGTAGGAGCTGAAATGGTTGGAACTATATTAGGAGCAATTAGTGCAATAATAGTTTTAGCAGTTGTATTAGGCCTATTGTTAGTATTAACGATAATTCTAATAATATGTTGCAAGAAACCAAGAAAATATTGTGATTAATGTATTAGAGAAATGCTACCCTTAAGAAATTAAGGGTAGTAAATTTAAGAAAAAAGGCTGATGAAAAATGATTGATAGAGAAAAAGCATTAAAAACATTTAATATATATGTTAGTAAATATAATACAGAAGATGAAAAAATAAAATTAAAGATAGAACACATACAAAGAGTTGCAAAAAATGAAAATGATATAGCCGAAAATTTAAACCTATCAAAAGAAGATATAGATCTTGCATGGCTAATAGGCTTATTACATGATATAGGAAGGTTTGAACAAGTAAGACTATACCATACATTTAATGATGGAAAAAGTGTGAATCATGCAGAAATTGGTGTAAAAATATTATTTGAAGATGGGTTAATACGTGAATTTATAGAGGACGAGCAGTATGACGAAATAATAAAGAAGGCAATATTAAATCATAATAAACTACAAATAGATAAAGAATTAACAGAAAGAGAAATGATGCATAGTAAAATAATAAGAGATGCAGACAAGGTTGATATATATTATTCTTTAACAATATATTCGAAAGAAGCGGTTTGGGAAAGCAAAGATTTGTCAAATGATACAATAAGTGACGAAATATACAGGGAATTTAAAGAGGATAGAAAAATCAATTATAAAAATAGGAAAACTGCAGCAGATACATTGGTGAGCCACTTCGCATATGTATTTGATTTTAATTATAAATATAGCTTACAAATAATATATATAAATAATTACATAGAAAAAATATATAAAAGACATAAATTTAATGATGCAAAAACAATGGAAAGATATAACGAAATATTTAATATTGCAATGGAATATGTGAAGAGTAAAATGGAAAAAAGAATATTTAAAAATACTCAAGAAAAAAATTGAAAAAATTTAAAAAAGGTGTTGACATTAAATAAGGTCTGTGGTATTATATTTGAAGTGCCGAACAACGGATAAAAATATAAATAAATTAGTAATAAAAACACTCCAAATTACAACAAAATTAAGCATTACTAGTTTTTTATTTTACACTTTTTTATCCTAAAAAACAGTATAAAAAATAATTTAAAAAAAATTAAAAAAACTGTTGACAAAACAAAATAAAGATGGTACAATATGAAAC